>Ga0098074_1000067_pt1 | contig 125860 bp, 138 predicted proteins | sample 32_taG_FD_75064 | JGI IMG/M metagenome (GOLD analysis project Ga0098074, IMG submission 75064) | Marine viral communities from the Gulf of Mexico - 32_GoM_OMZ_CsCl metaG | ecosystem: Environmental > Aquatic > Marine > Oceanic | place: Atlantic Ocean: Gulf of Mexico | collected 2015-07-12 | reverse complement strand
GCCAAGGTTCAAGACGCCAACGGTCAGCCGGTTGCCGATGCTACTGTCAAGATCACCAACGCCTCGGTCAACCCAGCGGTTGATATCACTACCACCACCGACAACAACGGCCTGGTGGTCATACCCAAGCTGCCGCCCGACAGCAACAATCGCTACAATATTGTGGTAACCAAAAGTGGCTATAGTACCGATCGGACCTTTGCCGATCCGGCTGGCAGCCAAACGGCTGTCTTGGTGAATCCCAACATCCTAGTGCAACAGATTACCGATGTCAGTTTTTCAATAGATCGTCTGGCCAATGTCAACGTTACCGTAGTCGACACCAACGGCGCCGCGGTTAACGGCCTTACCGCTACCGTCCGTGGCAGCAAAACCACCTACGCCAACCCAACCGTCTACAAGTACCAGCAAAACCATACCACCGATGCCGGCGGTGGTATTACCCTTACCGGCATCGAATGGGATAGCTACAGCTTTATTCTAAGCAGCGGCTACTACCTTGTCGCAACCATTCCATATCAACCGGTCCCCGTACCACCGCAAGATACCACCGCCATTAAACTGATCGTTTCAACCGATGCTAGCTGGCCGCGGATTACCAAGATCGATCCGAATTCTGATACCACCGGTGATCCAACCTCAATTACCATTACCGGCAATAACCTGACGAGCGGTACGACGATTACCCTCAAGCGGGCTGGCTCGAGCGATATTGTCGCAACAGGGGTAGTCAGTAGCGGCGGCGGAACAACCTTAACTGGGACTGTGAATCTAAACGGAGCCGCCACTGGCGCATGGGATGTGGTCATAACCAATGGTGGCAAACAAGTTACCCAAACCGGAGGCTTTAATGTTACCGCTCCGTAATCGTCACGGTGGCTACTCCCTGGTTGAGCTCGTCATCACCATGGCTATTATTGCCATTACGGTCACCGCGTTAGTCAACCTAACCGTTCAAAGCTCACGGGGTTATAAGTATCTGCAAACCCAAAGCAACGCCTCGGTTGATCTATCAAACACGCTTGATCGCGTCGCCAAGGTAACCCGAGGCGCCACCGATGTAACCGAGGCGCAGGCCAACCGCTTAACCATATTTGCTTACTTTTCGCCCCAAGATACGGTGGTCAAAAAAATCACCTATTTTGTTGATGGCACCGACCTAAAAGCTACCGTTATTCCACCAAGCGGCACCGCCCCAAACTACACCTACGACCCCGCCCAAGGCACCACTAAAACCATTGCTAAAAACTTAACCAACGGCGGAATTGTCTTTACCTACTACAACGAGACCGGTGCGCAGCTCAGCGGCAGCTTTACTACCAGCCAGATCAAGCAGATTGGTATTGCCATGATTATTAACCCCAACCCAAAGGTGCTCCGCAAACCAATGAGCAGCCAGACAACCGTAACCCTCAGAAACAAGAAGACCAACCTATGAGTAATATATTAAAGAACCAACGCGGCTTCTCTATACCAATGATTTTGGGCCTCGCCATGATGCTGAGCGCCATCGGCATCGCGCTGGCCGGCGTAGCGGTTGCCAACCTTAAGTTTTCAACTCACGAACAAAAGTCAGAAACCGCACTGCAAGTAGCCGAAGCCGGGGTGAACTACTACCTGTGGCACCTTGCCCACGATGCCACCGATTACCAAGACGGGACCAACGCGCCAGCCACCGCGCCGTATGGCCCTTATAAGCATGACTACAAAGACGCCAACGGCAAGGTGATTGGCAGCTACACCCTCTACATCACCCCGCCCCCTACCGGCTCAACCGTGGTCACCGTTAAATCGACTGGCGAGGTGGCTGGCCTTAAAAGCACCCGTACCATCGAAGCCAAGTTGGGCATCCCCTCCTTTGCGAGTTACGGCTTGCTAACGGGCACCGAGGTTTGGTTTGGTACTGGCGAAAACACCAGCGGCCCGGTTCATTCGAATGTCGGTGTCCATATGGACGGTCAAAACAATGGACCGGTTACCGCCGCCCGCGCCACCTACAAGCCAAACCCTCAGTTTGGTGGCGATGGCACAACAAAAAATGGCGTCTGGGGGAACGGTGGACCTCAATCGCAATGGCAGTACCCGGTACCGAGTGTCGACTTCAACGAGGTCACCACCGACTTACAAGAAATGATCACCAAGGCTCAAAGCGGTGGTGTCTATCTGCCCTCTACCAACCGTCAGGGCTACTACTTGAAGCTGTTGGCTAATGGCACCATAGATATTTATACCGTCCGCAACGAAACTAGTAGCGGAATTCAAACCACCTTTGTGCGCAATCAGGCGGCACCAGCCAACGGCTGCCTGTATGCCTCAGACAACGTCTGGGTCGATGGCGCCGGTTTTACCGGTCGTCTCACCATTGGTAGCGGTCGATTGCCCGACGTACCGGCCACCAACACATCTATTAAAATTATTAACAATCTTACCTACGCCAATAAAAATGGCTCTCACGCCCTTGGCCTGATTGCCCAAAAAGATGTCGAAGTTGCCCGCTATGCTCCAAGCAATATCGAAGTCAACGGCGCCCTACTCGCTCAAAAGGGCCACGTCTGGTACCAAAACAACGGACCAGTTAAGAGTAATTTGAACTTTTACGGCTCAATTAGCAGTTACGACTACTGGACCTGGAGTTGGGTGAGCGGAGGGGGTAACATCACCTCTGGCTACGGCACCAACACCACCACCTTTGACACCAACCTCACCTACTCCCCTCCGCCTTGCTACCCGACCACCAACAGCTTTAGCATCCTCGGCTGGCGTGAGGTTTTGTATCAGCCCTAATCGGGTAGCTTAACCATAAGCTTTTTTGATACAATAGTGGTGAGAAATTGTAATTGAGGTGAGTGTGCGCGTACCCCTAATTTATCGAGATGCACCCCAGTTTGGCTTTGATATCGGCACCCACACCGTTAAGGTGGTTCAGCTTAAGCCGGGTAGCAAAACCAGCTTACAAGGCTTTGGCTATGCCTACTTTCCTCGCGAAGCGGTGGTTGAAGGTATTATTGCCGACCCCGAACAGGTCGCCGAGGTAGTTAAGCCGCTGCTGCATAAGCTGAGTTACGGCAAACTAACCGCCAAACGGGTGGTGACCGCCCTGCCAACCGCAAAGCTATTTACCCGTACGCTAACGCTACCCCGCATGAGTGCCAGCGAGCTTGATCAAGCGGTTCACTACGAGATCGAACAGTATGTTCCGGTTCCGCTCAACGATCTGTATATCGATTACGAAGTTATTCGGATGGCCACCAGCCAAGATGATCAAAGCGAGATTTTAACCATTGCTGCTCCCCGCGCCATCGTTGACTCATACGTTAAACTATTTGACCTACTCGGTCTCGAAATTGGCGCGTTCGAATCAGGCATTACCGCCGTGGTGCGCGCCTTGCTGCATAGCGGCGATGCCGGTGCGAGCACTTTGGTAATGGACATCGGGTCGCTCGAAACCGACCTTACTATCTACCAAAAATACACGCCACTGACCGCCAGTGTACCGGTAGGCGGGGACAGTTTTACCGATACACTCACCAAAAAACTATCATTGAAGCGCGACCAGGCAAACGAGATTAAGGTTAAGTTCGGCATTGGACCAAGCGGCTTGCATGACAAGGTTTTACCAGCGATTGAGCCCGATATTCAGGCAATTATTAAAGAAGTTAAACGCGTTATTAAATACTACGAAGAGCGGGGTGAGGGAAAGCAAAAGATATCAGCGATCGCAATCTCTGGCGGTACGGCTAGCATGCCGGGCCTGGGCGAATATCTGCAAGAGAAGATTGGATTGCCTTTACGAGTTGCCGACCCGTGGCGCAACATTAACACCAAAAAGGCTCATCTCGAAACCAACCATGAAGCCCCACTCTACACCACCGCTGTCGGGTTAGCGCTGAGAGGCATCCTATGATCAATCTAGTACCCCCAGCCTTCAAAAGTGAGCTCGCCTACTCTCGTCGGAATGCCCTACTCATCCGCTACCTTAAGTTGCTTATTCTACTCATTTTAGTTCTTGCCGCCATGCTCTACGGTGGACGCTGGTATCTGAGCCAACAAACTCAAGTCGTCGAGGATCGGGTTGCCCAAAAGCAAGCCTCGATTGCGGCCTATAAAGATGTCGAGACGAAAGGCGTCGCCCTCAACAAGCGACTGACCTCTATTGCGGCAATTCAAAAAAGTCAGGCTAAGTTTTCGGTATTACTGTCAGATCTGGCTCAAAACATGCCACAGGGTACATCTATATCTACCATCACCTTGACCGGTGATGACAAAAAACCGGTTCGCCTAACAGTTCGAGCGGTTGACTACAAAACAGCTTTAGCGTTCCGCGACAGCATTATTAAATCAAAGCGAATTAGCGCCGCCGACATCGAAGACATTAAGAAGAATCCCGAAAGCAATGTCTACAATGTTACGGTCACCTTTAGTTTTAATCCGGGGCAAGCACGATGACGGCGCAACGACTTTTCTACATTTTGTGCGGACTACTTGTGACAATTGTCGCCGCAGCCGGATACGGATATTATCACGTGAGCCAAGAGCTTAACCATGACACCGAAGTCTTAAGTCAGCGCTTAGCCGACGAAGTACTGGTTGATAAAAAACTTGATTCTCTGGTAGAGCTTCAACAGCAGTACCGTCAGCTCGGACCAACCTTAGCTAAAGTTAACGACGCCCTACCAGCAGAGAAGCAACAGTCAAAACTTGCCCTTCAACTGCGAGACATTGCCAGTTCAAGTGGCATGTCTTTAGACTCAATCACCTTCTCGCCCTCAACCATTCCCGGACCAACCAGCCAAACCGTAAAGGTGGGAGATATTCTAGCCGTTCCAGTTACCTTCCAGCTTACCGGCAGCTACGAACAGCTCCAGCGCTTCCTACAGTTACAGGAAAATCTGGGGCGCTATACCAATGTCACCTCACTCAATATTAGTTCGGGAACCGGCAAATCCCTAACCTTTGATGTAACCTTAAATGCCTTCATGAAGCCGTAATATGTTAAGTCAAAGCATTACCATATCTGATCTCAATCCAAAAAAACTTATCCCCCTGGCAGGGCGCTACAAAACCTTGCTCACCACCCTGGTCGTGGTTGGCTTGATTGGTTTTACCGGCTATCAAATAAGTCAGATTACATCGGTAGAGCCGGACGCTGCCTATCTGCAAGCAAAAGAAAAAGAAAGTAAAACCGCCAGCCTACGGATCGACAAGAAGACACTTGATCAAGTGAATCAGCTTGACTCCTCCGCTAGCGCACCGGCGCCTGCCAATGTGGGTAAGTCGAACCCGTTCTCTTTTTAACGCTTAGGCTGAGCCGTCCGATTAAGAACCTGCCGATGAAGCTGTTTGAGGCGCAGCAGTTTGGCCTCGAGCTTTGACCCGGGCGTTACGATCAGCGTCGGGGTCTGTTCCTGTTTACTCACAGTAATCTCGCCTGTGGATCAGCTGGTGGCTCAATGCCTAAGTGCAGATAAGCCTTTTTGGTTACCCGGCGCCCACGAGTGGTTCGCTCAAGCAAGCCAAGCTGCATCAAATAGGGCTCATGGACATCCTCAATCGTGGCCTGCTCCTCGCTGGTTAGTGCCGCAATGGTCTGCAGGCCAACCGGACCACCATCATAGTTCTCAATAATTGCCTTAAGAAGACGACGGTCGCTGTTATCTAGACCAAGCTCGTCAATCTCCAGCATACCCAACGCCTCATGAGCCACCTCGGCGGTAATGGCCCCACCATAGCGAACCTGAGCAAAGTCACGTACTCGCTTAAGTAACCGGTTGGCAATCCGCGGGGTCAGCCGCGACCGTCGCGCAATCTCAACCGCTGCCGCATCGTCGAGCTGAATCCCCAAGATTCGGGCCGACCGCTTGAGGATTTCAACCATCTCTGCCTCGGTGTAATATTCCAGGCGCTGGACCATGCCAAAACGATCGCGAAATGGGGCGCCCAGGCTCCCAACTCGAGTTGTTGCCCCAATAATGGTGAACTGCGGTAAATCCAGGCGCATCGACTTAGCCGAAGGACCCTTGCCAAGCATGATATCGATACCAAAGTCCTCCATCGCCGGGTAGAGCACCTCTTCGACGGTCTTTGGTAAACGGTGGATCTCATCAATGAACAGAATGTCGCCATCCTGCAAGTTGGTTAACAGCGAGGCCAGATCACCGGCTCGTTCGATCGCCGGACCAGAGGTAACTCGCAAACTTGAGCCCATCTCGCTGGCAATCACCCCGGCCATGGTAGTTTTACCAAGTCCGGGCGGCCCATATAGCAGCACATGATCAATCGATTCCGATCGCCCTCGCGCCGCATCAATTGCCAGCTGCAAGGTATCCTTCAGCAGCTGCTGCCCAATGTAGCTATCAAAGCTCTTGGGGCGGAGAGTCTCTTCTAGCTGCTGCTCAACCGGATCTTCGGTCTGCTCAGCGGTAACGGTAACACGCTCAATCATGGCTCAAGTATAGCAAACCAGCCGTACAAAAAACGAAAGCGCTGTCTAATAACCCGAGAAGTAATCGGTAACGATGTTATGTCGAGAGACCCCCGTAGTGGCGAGCATTCGCCGATAGTTGGTTACCATCGCATCTGGACCCGAAATATACCATCGCCGCTCTTTGTAATCAGGAACCGCTCGGCGCAACATGTCGACATCAATAAAGCCTACTTCACCCTTCCAGCTTGGGTCGGCCTTGGGGTCGGTCAACACCTTGGTCAAACGTAATCCGCCCAGGCCAGACCACAGCTCTTCATGTAAAAACTCTTGGGGGCGGGCCGAGGTATAAAGCATTGCTACATCACGACTCTGACCGCCCTGGCGCAACGACTCGGCCATCGCCATAAACGGTGTCACCCCAATACCACCAGCGATCCAGCCCAACTTTTGAGTAGTATCATGAGGCAACACAAAGTCTCCCTGTACCTTGCCAGCAGTCAAGATTGAACCATGGCCCATTGCCAACATTGCCCGCTTAAAACTACTCGAACTCTGCTGACTAATGCGGGCGACCAGCTTCACCGTCTCTCCACCCGGCACCGAGGCGATTGTAAAGAAGCGTCGGGTTCCGCGATCGTCCGGGTGCGAATGAGACAAGCTCCACTCCGCATACTGACCCGGCTTATAACGGAGCGGCCGTTTGGCGCGAAACACAAACTCGTACAGCGACGGCGCCAACTGATTGGTCGCGAGCCACCGCAGCTCAATTCGATACTTACTGCTTACGATGTAGCTTAAAAGGTTACCGACCACTAAGGCCAATTCGGGACTTGAGTCGATTGGACCAAACTGAAACTGCAGACCAAACAACAGTCCGATTACCGCCGCATACGCCAGTTGCCAGCTTTTGGTTGGCGGCATGGTTGATGGCTCGGTCAGCATAACCGTGCCCATAAACACCAATGGGCCAGACAACACCACAATTTTAAGAGCATCGCCAACCTCATTACCTTGCACAACAGCGGTCACGGCCGCCAACGCCAACGCTACCAACCAAAAGACAGCTACCACCTGCAACTTGCGTAGCTTGCGCACCAACAGTAGTCCCGCCACGAGCACCACCGAAAGCAGCATTTTGCTCCCCACCCACCAGGTTGCACTGGTTAATCCAAGTACACTGACGGTTAAGGCGGCGATTGCTGCCGGGTTAAACACGCTGCGCCATGGACCAAAAAAGTATTTTGGCGCTTCGGCTATAATACCAGCCCCTACTAACACCAAAAGACCCAATGGTTCCGCTGTAGGCTTTAAAATCAAGAATAAGATGAGTCCGGTGATGAGGGCGGACTCTACACTAGTTTGAGCCTTAAAAGCCGTTGCAAGAACTCGGTTTACACTCCAACAGGTTGCGACCAGCACCGTTGCCGATAGCACCAAAGCGAAGGGGCTGTAGCCTATCCACCCGAGTACCGATAAGATGCCGGCTAGCCCGCTAATTGTCAGCAAAACATACAGCACCAAACGATACATCGTAATCGAGTTCAGCGCGTCGTCAATATAGTCGATGATTGCTTTCATAGCTTACCTATATCGTCTCACTTAAACATGGCGTCGGCAAATTTTGGCGAGGCGATCAGCTGATTATTCGAGCGAATAATAGCGTACTCAAAATCAAACTGCTCCACTAGTTTGTGCGGCTCACAAAAAAACAATGCCGTTGCTAAAATGTCGGCAAGCGCTGTACTACCGGCTACCACCCAGGTTGCCACCACCCCGTCTTCTGATCGACCGGTCTTGGGATTCATTATGTGATGGTACTCACCCCACGCCCTTCGATTTACCGCCGATGCACACAGACTTTCGTTACTCAGCTCAAATACGCCAATCGCCTGCTTGGTATTATACGGGTCTTCCAGTCCGACTCGCACCGGCGAGCTCCCTCGGTGGCGCATATCCCCCCCGGCATTAATTAGGTAAGAATATACGCCCTCGGCCTCCAGCAGCTCTGCAACCAGGTCAACTAAATACCCCTTACCGGCCGCACCAAAATCAAGCTGCACCGCCCGATTCGTGGTTAAGATCCCGCCATCAAAACTCATCACCTCTTCCCATTTGAGCACCGGCTGAATCGGCCTAGGTCGAAAACTGTACTCACTATCATAGCCTGCCTCGGACATCATCCCGCCGATCAGTGGAGTAACCGCGCCATCGGTGAGCGCATAGAGTCTTCGATATAAGTCTATCAGCTCGGTCGCATCAGATGGAAACACATATTTACCAGGCGTCTGAGCGATCTCTGACACTGTAGAATCGGCCCTAAATCTTGAGTAAACTCGATCGAACTCATCGATTCTCTGTTCCACCAGCCCTCTCAGCTTGTGGAACTTATCCACCGTTATCTCATCGTACAGCTCAATCTGCCACTGAGTGCCAATCGCCTCAAACCGCAAGCTTTGGCCCTGCATTTACGAGCTCGCCTGGGTTCGAATCTTGCCTACTGCCTTATTAAAACCGCCAGACGTTAAAGAAGAACCAGCCACAACATCTAGATTAATATCGGCTAAACTTTTACCGATCACCAACGTTTTATAGTTATTAGCAAACTCCATTTGATACGCTCGGGAATCATGATCGACCGGGCGCTGCGAAACCGTACTGGCGGTTACCACCCCGCCTTTAACCGTCAACGTCACGTCTATAACTTCGGTGCTCCCTGGAGTGGTATAGTCGCCCTGTGCCGAATAGGTTCCATCTTTGTACTGCGAGGTGGTCGTGGTGGCTTGGGTAGAGGCTTGGGTTGCCGCCGCCTCGGTCGTCACCGGTGTCCCGCTCGGGCTATCGGTTACCGGTGCATTCCGCTGCTGAATAATATAAGCGGTTAAAATACCGAACAGCAATAAAGCCATGACCGCTACCGGCACTGCATATTTGGTTCTTGGGTTTTGAGATGATGGATTCACGTTTTCGCTTTCTTAATGAATTATTCTAATTTGCCAGACAAAGCTTAGATATTCCTGAGAGCCAGCTTAACACGCTCCTGCTCATCGGTGACATCACTCGGGATCGCCGCCAACGCCGCGCTGGCCTGCTGCGGCTTGTAACCCAAACCAACCAGCGCCTGATAGGCCGGGTCATCGGCAACCGTACCCGCTCCTAAGCCCTCGAGCGACTCGTCGCCGGTCGCAACAACCTTGTTCTTGAGCTCAACCATGATCCGCTCGGCCGTCTTTTTACCTACGCCGGACACATTTTTAAACAAGCTGGAATCACCGCTGGCGATGGCGGTCCGCAAACGATCACCGCTGGCGGCACTCATCACCTGCATAGCCACCTTTGGCCCCACACCATTCACGCTTAGTAATAACATGAACAAATCTTTGTCGGCCCGCGCCGAAAACCCAAACAGTTGATGGCTATCTTCGCGAATATGCTCATAAATATAAAACTTGGCCGAACTACCAGCCGTTACCGAGCCCCAATCGGTCACCGGCACCACCACCTCATAGCCAATGCCGCCCAGCTCAACCACCACGCTGTCACGCAGCTTTTCCGAAATCTGCCCTTCTATCGTCGCGATCATTTTGTTGCTCCCGTTAGTTGATTGGCATGAGTAATGGCAATTGCCAAGCCGTCGGCCGCATCATCCGGCTTAGGAATTCCATCAAGCTTTAACACCATTTTAACCATTTCTTGAATCTGGCGCTTGTCGGCCTTACCATACCCGGTTACCGCCTGCTTAACCTGTAAGGGGGTGTACTCATGAACCGGCAGGCTATGACGACCGGCTGCCAGCAACACCACGCCCCTTGCCTGACCCACACTTATAGCCGTTGTTACGTTGGTGGCAAAGTATAGCTGCTCCACCACCATCATATCTGGCTGATGTTCGTGAATCAGCTGCTCTAAACACTCATCGATCCGCTTTAAACGACGATGCATCTCCTCGTCCGGCGTGGTTGAGATAACGCCGGCATCAACAAAGATCAAGTCCCCACCCTGCTTTTGAATCACACCAAACCCGGTTGTAGCCGTTCCCGGATCGATGCCTAAGATTTTCATGCGAGCGTCTTGGCAACCTCATCATCAACATCAAAGTTGGTATGAGTAGCGGTTACGTCATCCATTTCGTCAAGCGCATCCATGAGCTTTACCACCTGCTTAGCTGTCTTTTCATCGGTAATCACCATGGTGTTTTTGGGAATATAGGCCAGTTCTGCCGACTCACTCTTGTAGCCCTGAGCCACCAACTTGGTTTGCACCGCGTTCAGCTGCTTGGGATCGGTGTAAATGGTTAGCTCACCATCACCTTCTTCAACATCGTCGGCCCCGGCTTCGATTGCATCAAGCGTTGCCGCCTCTATATCCGATGGCTTCAGCCGTAATACACCCTTGTAATCAAACTGATAGGCCACCGAACCGGCATCGGCCATACGGCCTCCCGACTTACTGAGCGCGGTTCGCACTTCGGGGCCGGTTCGATTGCGATTGTCGGTCGCCGTTTCAATAATTAGTGCCACGCCGCCAGGACCATATCCCTCGTAGGTAATCTCCTCGATCTGCGCACCGCCCAACTGGCCGGTACCGCGTTTGATTGAGCGATCAATGTTCGATGACGGCATGTTGGCCGCCTTCGCCTTTTGAATCGCCAATCGCAGCGAAAAGTTGGTCTCTGGGTCGCCGCCGCCCTTTTTAGCCGCCAGCGCAATGGCGTTGGCCAGCTTGGTAAAAGCCGCACCGCGCTTAGCGTCGGCGGCCGCTTTTTGATGTTTAATAGAGTGCCATTTTGAGTGTCCGGACATGTCTATTTCTCCGAGTTGCCTGAATCTTTAATGAGTTCATTATACCTGAAGCAAACCTGGCGAGGCAACGTACCTCATTTTATAACCACCGTACCGGCCAGCCGATTACTTTCCGTTAGAAGCACCCCTTTCTGGCCACCTTGACGGTACAGCACCCACGTAAAAGCCAAAATCGCCCCGTAAGCCACCGCCACCTGCCAAGGCTCGGCCGTTAGGTTTGCACTGGCAAACGGCAGCTGTTTGGCCCACATCGCCCCGGCAATCACCAGCGACAACAAACCGGTGGTTGGCCACGCCGCGATCGACCCGAACCCAACGTGCGCCATAGCCAGCAAACCGGTAATAAAACTCAGCAACATCGCCAGGGGAATCATTGGTAAAATCAGCACGTTTACAAACGGAGCCACCACGCTGATCGTCTCAAACCGCCACATAATTAAAGGTAGCGTTATCACGTGAGCAGCGCTCGATTCAATAAATAACGACTTCAGCATGGTGGGATTTTTAATAAAGCGTTGCTCTAGCAAAGGTGCGAGCACCAACACGCCAAAGAAAGCCAAAAATGACAGCTGCCAACCCATATCCCGCAGCAAATAATCCGGATTCCAGGCCAGTGTAATAATTCCCGGAACCGCCAAGATAGTTGAAGGCCGTGTCTCGTAACCATAGTAGCTGATAAGCAACCCAAGACCGGCCACCAACGAAGCGCGAATGATCGAGGCGCTGAATCCAGCGATCAACATAAATCCCGCCACTAGCCACAACGTCATCCCGGTCGCTACAAACAACGACCACCGGCCAAAAACCCTTTGCGACGCCTGTGCCAAGATTGTTAGGTTGTAGCCAGAAACCGCCACCAAGTGAGTTAAGCCAGCGACTTGCAGCGCCTTCTGCAGCTCGTCGGTCATCACCGCCCGAGCACCAACTAAAATTCCCACCGCAAAACCCGACATCGGCTCCGGCACCACCTCTTTAACCGCGATAAAGAACCGACCGCGCAGCTGCTCGATCCATCCGACGTCGGTTGAAATAATATTAAGCTGCGCAAAGTTCATTCGCACCGGTGCCGCGCCGAGCGTCTCCCCCAATTTACCGGTCACCGAAACGGTATACCCCCGCCGCAACGATTTATAGCCCGATAGCCGAACCTTAACCGCTTGTGGCACCGACACCCCCTGCAGTTGTACACCGTTCAGGGTAAACTCAACGCTTCCGAACTGATTCATGCCCGGGTCATCGGCGATCACGCCGGTCAGCGTCACCTTTTGATTCAAGTGGTGACCTAGATAGCTGTTATGTAAAATCGTGCCGTAGCCGCGCCAAAACCCAAACAGCAGCATTGCCGTCAGTAAAAACCCAAACGCCAAGCGTGAACCAACACACACCAAAGCCAGCCATGCCACCAAGCATGCCAGCGCCCACACTAGCTCCACCGTATACCCCGCTCGGCCAATCAAAATCCCGACGATCAGTACGCCAAACAACACCACAAACTGAATCGGCCGACTCAACCCCATGCGGCCAGACTAGCAGGCTAAAATTAACGTTTTCTGAAGTTAGACTTAACTACAGCAGATCTTCGGTCGTCGATTAATTATCCCCTTCTAGCTTGCGTAACTGTTCTTGCAGATGCTCCTGTTGAGCATACGCACGGCGCAACACCTCACTGTCACCGGCCGAATCATCTTCTTCAAGCTTCTCTATACTTGCCTCAACCGACTCAAGCTCACCCTCAAGAAGCTCCGCTCTTCTAAGCCGCCCCTCTTCTCGTGCATCACGCTCGGCTTCCACCTCCTCGCTGCCCGCCTTAAATTCTTGCTCTTCCGGACCCGATCCATGTTCTGGTGACATATGGAGAACCTTTAATTTAAGTAAAGTCTACCATAAGCAAAAACCGCCCCAAAAAAGGCGGTTGGATTTTACTAAGTGTAGGTATGTGATACCTGTAATAATAAAACAGTAAAGATAGCAATTGCCACCACAAACAAGATCGCGTAATGCTTCCTGACAAACCGATGCACAAATGGGTATAACGCTTTGGTGACTTCATAAATAACGATATACCGAATCATCCGAGCGATAACGGCAAGAATAATAAAGAATGGAATAAAGAAGCCGTAATCAGGCGCTAATGCATTGAAAACCTTGTAGGGAACTCCCGAAAAGGGCTGAAAGAAAATCCCCCATATGCCATAGTCGCTAAACCACTGATGCACATGCGTCAGCATTCCTTGGTAAATATAGGGAATCTTCAATAAGGTCTGATCTGGTAGATGCAGCCACAACGCAATAGCTGTTCCAATAATTGTTCCTATGATGTCGTAGGTTACAAGCTGGATCTTACGCCGCACCTTCATGAACATAATGAGAATAAGGAGAAACTCTGGTATTACAAACCATACAATTGCTTCAGCCGCAGCCCAGACCGCAACAAGTACATTTGACTCGGTTGAGTGAAAGAACTTTTCCATGAAGTAGTTAAAGTGCGGGCGTTTCTCTGCTATTTGGTGACGATTGCGATACCAAAATATCGCTACAAAGGGAAGAAAGAAGAGAAAAATAGATACAAATATAGCGATGAAGTTTACGATGAACGCTACAATTAGATCAGCCACAGTACTATCCCAGCATCAAGCAATAGTTGATATTGAACAATCTGCCGAAAGCTTGCACCGAGTTGGCTATAACCACCCTTAGACGCAAACAAAGATCGCCGCAGATATAGCAGCGCTGCTATCGCGACAAATAGAGCCGGTAAGGGCCATATACTATCAGCGCCCTGGAGGCTCATAAGTACAATAAATCCACCGTATCCAATCAGCAGGCATCCCACACTAATCTGCGCTACCCGACGGGCGCCATAGCACAGTAAAAAGGTCTTTTTGTGGTGACGCGCATCGCCTTGAGCATCTTGGTAATCTTTGAGTATTGAAAGCGACATACGCCCAATCCACCACAGCACACCAGCTAGTACACTCAAGCTCGATATTGAAGCCAGTGATAGGCCAAAAAGATATGGGAGGAAAGCCCCCGCCCCACTCAGTACAACAATTGACGCAATGGGTCGGCGGGAGGCTTGAATTGGCTTTGAGTTATATGCCCAAATGGTAGCGACTGTTGCCAGACTCAAAATCAGTACAGCAAACCCCACCCACCACGATAGTAAAATACTCGTAGCCGCCAACAAACCGGTGCTTATCTTTAGTTGTCTCAGTAACTCAGTGTCCGACGTGGCAAGCTCCGCCCTGCCATTATCAGCATCAACCTCTCTGTCTTCGATATCATTCCATATCATGGCAACCGAGTTGAGCAGCACCACCACAACTATCAACACATAAACTGTGGGGCTGCTTAATTGGCCGGCGACAGCCGCCCCAAGACACAAACTAATAACCGGATAAAGCGCATCAAATGGTCGAGCCAGTCGTATAAGCTGGGAAAGGCTCACCCGCATCTTAGACTGATCTACAGCTACCTAGTCCCGTCCAGCAACCAAGCTGCCACAAAATTATAACTCCAAAGATCATTATGAATGGAGCTGCTGCCACTAGGCTCAAGCCAACCACCAAGCCAATTGCCAAGCTGGAGACGGTTTTCTTTTTGGCAGTCGCATTACTACGGGCAAACCTCATCACTCCAATAAGACCGAGCCCTAAGAATATAACGATGAGAGGCGGATAAATAAATGAACCGACTGCAAAAACCCCAATCAGGATTGTTAAAAAGTTACTACCCGAAGAGCCTGGGGCGCCCTCGGCTGTACCAACTCCAGCGTCAGAACCCGAAGTTCCGATAAGCGGATTGGTGGCTACTACCGTCTGTGGAGCCTGCTCCTCAAGCGCCTTAAGGCGCTCATACTCTTGGCGGTCAATCCAGACGTTATTCTGGTTATCCATGTTTCACCCTATGCCCTCCTGAATTTGACTCAATGCGCTTTAGCAGCATATTCACTGCCACTAGTATGGCAAACAAAATAACTATTGATGTGAAAGTAACGACTATCATTTCTGGTCGACGAGCAGCCAAGAAAAAGCCGGTCATCAAGACCGTTGAGACAAAAATAAATGAGACTACATTCCGTAATGGGATCAGGCGTTGAGAGCGCAAAGCCAAGTAAACAATCTTAATAGTGGCCGGAAGCCAAATGGCTAAGAAGAGCAGACCAATAACCAGTGACTCCTCAGGAGAAAGGTCGAAGAAAAGTAATCCATCAGCCACATAGGCGGTGGAGGGCAGCACAAAAGCTCGAACGGTTAGCAACCCAGCTGCTGCCAAAGTAAGAAGCGCAAAGATTTGAGGGCGCCCAATATCTATTAGCACCCCAAGCATTGCCCCGGTCGCCATAACTAAAATAATGTCTGCTGTATAAACGAGCGCCGAAACAGACTGCGGTTCTACAACAAAGGTTGTTGCCCAAATAAGTGCCGCTATCGCCAGCAGCCCGTAAGCGGTTACGAACAGCCGCTTCTCCCTGAATGGGACCAGGGTATATTGAATATGGCTGGTATACACGTACACGCCAATAACTGCTGCTAATGTAAGAAAGCCTATTATCCCTAACATAACCTTTATATAGTACCATGAAGTGTGTATGGGTATAGATTTTCTCGGCATTTTTGGGCTCGCTGTAGGCTATTTCCTTGGCTCTATTCCTTTTGGCAAACTCGTAGCCCACTCCTACGGAATTGATATTCAAAAGAGGGGGAGCGGCAATATTGGGTTTGCCAATGTGCGGCGTATTGTCGGATGGCGCGCTGGGATTATCACGCTTGCAGGAGATGTTATGAAAGGCTTTATGCCAACCCTAGCCGCCAGCTATTTTGTGAGTCCATCATTTGCCTTTTTTGTTGGCCTAGCCGCAATCGCTGGCCACTTATCCCCCGTTTGGCTGCACTTTCGGGGCGGCAAGGGTATCGCCACTGGACTTGGCCTCGCACTAGCCCTATACCCGATTGCTGGAATCATCGGAGCAATCGTCTATCTGACTAGTTGCCTCATTACCAAGGTATCGAGCTACAGCTCACTCGCTGGCTTGATGGCAACAACGGTCGTAGGTATAGCCCTAAACCCAGCCTCGTGGTGGCAGTACGCAATTCTCATTCTGATTGCCCTATGGACACTACGCCACAACCTGTCCGGAAAGGTGCCAAACTATGACACCTAATCTCCTCTTCTACTCACTTGGGCTATTCGCCTCCCTGCTTACACTCGGAACGCTCCTCTGCCTCAAGCTGTATAAATGGGACTCTCGTAAATTCTTTCGATCCCAGCTCTGGGTAAAAACCTATTACTGGATTCCAATATTTCTTATTTTTCTGACCGTTTTATATATCAAGCTTTTGATGGCGGTTGCTGTGGTGCTTATTATTGCTGGCCTTTCTATTCAAGAGTTCTTGCGGCTGCCTACTAAAAACCTAGCTGCGGGGCTGTACATTGCCGTCATATGCCTCGCCACTACCCATCTTGCTCTGTTCTTCATAGCCCCAAACGATTCACGAGTGATATCGCTGCTTCTGGTCGTCGGCTTCAGCTCGGTGCTGTCGGATGTTTGCGCCTACTTTGCCGGCAATTTTTTTGGTCAACACAAGCTCCCGGCATGGATTAATAAGGGTAAGTCATGGGAGGGTGTCGGTGGGCAAATAGGAGGAGCTATAATTGGCTTTGTGCTTATCGCACCAGCACTACCGTATACACCTCCACTGACACTGGCACTCCTGATTGGCCTAGCGAGCGCTGCTGGCGATATCTTAAACAGTATTGTAAAGCGGCAACTACGCATTAAAGACTGGGGCTCAACAATCCCAGGGCACGGAGGCGTACTCGACCGCTTCGCCAGCCTATCTCTGGCGATAGCCGCAACATACTGGTGGATGGTCGTAACGGCTTAAGTCGATTTTCACCCTAACTCCCAAAAGCCGGCTGGTTCACGACCACCGCCTTAAAGGTTCCACCAAACTGATATGTTGTACCTTTACCAATAAAGCAGCTATCACCTGCCCTTAACTCTAACTCCTCGCCATTAAAATTAATTTTGATCATACCTTCGATCACGTAATAAATCCGATCATACTGAGTCGTTTCAGTTTCGCTGTGGTCTTTTGCTTCATTCACAGCTAACGAGAAATTTGGGGCGATATCTTTAGAGATAAAGTTATGAGCATGATAGCTGGGAGCAATCTCACGCACTACCGCCTCGCCTGATCGAACGACTTTAATCATGCAAATATCATACCAGATTAGTTATTTCATTAACTCCTAACTCAAGAAATATTTTGCTAAGCTGTTATACTGCTCGCCATGAAGCAAGGCAAAATAACACCAAATGGCGTCGTTCTTCATACACACGAGAACGCCACAGTTGTATTTCTGACTGATCAGGGTTTTGATGTTGAACTCCTGCCACCCGTTCAGCGCAAAGGTGCGAGGACTCCCGATATTAGAATTAATGGCCTGGATTGGGAGATAAAATGCCCAACCGGCAAAAGTGCCAACACTATAAAGCGAGCCTTTAAGGTTGCTATGCGCCAATCAAAAAACCTTATTTTTGATCTCCGAAGCTCTAAGATGCCAGATAAAGTAAATATCGCTAAGCTCGAAAAAGAGTTTGCCGATATTAAGAGCGTGAAGAATCTTAAAGTTATCACTAAGTCGCGAACAGTACTTGATTTTAGTAAGTAGTGGAGTAAAATAAAGATACTGAAATGTCGCCACCGTGGTTCTGCGGAGGCGACATTTCTCTTTTTACTTATTTGTCATTGTCAACATAATTCCTGGAGGGCCCACTGGGATTCGAACCCAGGACGCAGAGCTTAAAAGGCTCTCGCTCTAACCAACTGAGCTATGGGCCCACATCTGTAAATAACTGACTTACTATACCTAAAATAGGCGCTTTGGTCAATCACGGAAAGAGCCCCCACATAGGAGGATTTCCGTCCCACATGAGGGCTATTCAGGACATGCGGCACTCACGCGACAACCTTCGCACTTAGCCAGATGTTCCTCCCAGCGCACGGCAACCTGTAGTCCGGCCAGGCCGCTCAGCCCAAAATGAATCACCCCGGGACGCGCATGGTGAGTGACTGGGCCGAACAGCCGGTTGCTCATCAGGCGATCTTCTCGACGCTGTCGACCAAGGGGGTTGTCGAAATGCTCGACCGCAACCTCGATTGCAGTCAGAACAATGCCCAGCGCGATCAGCTCCCTCGGCGTGAAGTCGCCGTACGGAGCTGTTTCGATTGCATGCTTGGTGGTCCCCAAATCTTTGCCGCAGTTGCGGTAGAAGTCGGCGACCTTCAGTACCGTCATCCGCCTCTGCGACACCAGTTCGAGCAGGGAGGTTAGCTCGAGCAGCCACTCGATGAAGGCAGGGTCTGGCTCTTGGCCAAGATCACTCTGTCGCAAGAGCTCTCTTGAATCCAATTCGGTCAGCTCAGCCAGAACCGACAACGCCAATGTGTGCGTATCAAGCAAGGTGCTACCTTTCGTCAGGTATGGTACATATGTATTAGCATTGAGCGCCGGTTCTGTCTAGTGCTAATGCCGGCGCTTTTTCTCTTCGGATCGATGAAAAATAACCGAAGCCCCAATAGCCAACGGCACCAAACCCAGCCAGGCTAGCTTGTACGTATAGATTTGATAGGCAAGGTTTGACTCTTCGGTAATCCGCTGGATTGCCACCGGGTCAAACTGGGCAATGATGTTTGAAATCAGCAACATCGCAGCCAAGACCGCAATAATAAAGGTAATAATCAGACTGGTGTGCCGTCGAATGTGATGATGGCGACTGGCTACCAGCAGAATAAGAATTGGCAGGATTAATAACAACAGTCCAATAATGGTCTGACTCACCCCAAAACCACCGCCCGCCTGCTTCTGACTGTAGCTATAGAGAGGCTCAGCGAAGGTGCTGGCCAACACAATGCCGACGTATACGCTAATGGTTTCGCGAATCAAGGCACCCTGACCGGCCATAGCGCCATACAGGCAAACCAGGGCGGTGCCGAGAATAATAAAAAGATCGATGCTGAAAGCCGGGATTTGCATAAGCGTTTACCTGGCTTCATTGTAGCGCCGGTTGGCTATTTTTTCCAGAAAGGCTTCTTGCCACCGGCCTCTTCAAACTGCTCCAGGAGCTCCTTTTGCTTGGCACTGAGCTTGGTGGGTGTTTCGACTTCGATGGTGACGATGTGATCACCCCGGTGACCGAGGCGGCTCAAGCTTGGCACACCGTGCTCGCTCAGTTTGAACTGCTTATGACTTTGGGTGCCGGCGGGAATCTTGAGCGTGACCTCGCCGTCGACGGTCAGAACATCGATCTCCCCTCCAAGGGCAGCTAATGTCATTGGGATCGTCTTCGTTGATGCAATATTCTGCCCGGCTCGTCGCAGCTCCTTGTGCGGCTTCACCTGAACATGAACATACAGGTCACCCGCTGGACCCTTACGATCGGCTCCACCCTGACCGCTTAATCGAATGGTGTTGCCGTTATCAACACCGGCGGGAATCTTTACCTTAACCTTACGCGCTTTTTTAACGGTACCCCTGCCATGGCAGTGAGCACACTTTTGCTCTGGAATCTCGCCCTCACCCTGACAGGTCGGGCACACTGAGGCCTGGCGAATCGAACCAAGGATTGTTTGCTGCACACGCTCCACCTGACCGGCTCCCTTACAGGTATCACAGGTCTTGATCTTACTGCCCGGCTCGGCACCCTTGCCGCGACAACGGTCGCAAGTGTCTTCGGCGTTAAAATGGAGGGTTTCTTCGGTGCCAAAAATGGCATCTTTAAACTCAATGGTAACAGCGGTTTCTAAATCTGCGCCACGACGCTGCTGCCGTCCACGCGACTGCTGACCGCCGGTAAACATGTCGAAAATGTCACCAAAACCGCCGCCAAACTGACTAAAGTCAAAGTTGGCACCGTTAAAATCGAAGCCACCGGCTCCGCCACCAGGGCCGCCGGCCCCAAACGGACCGTTGTGACCAAACTGGTCGTACTGCGCCCGTTTTTGATCATCCTTGAGCGTCTCGTAAGCCTCGTTGATCTCTTTAAACTGCTTGTCATCGCCACCGTGCTTGTCGGGGTGATGTTTCATGGCGAGCTTACGATAGGCGCGCTTAATCTCGTCGGCAGTGGCCGATTTAGAAACTCCTAAAACTTCGTAATAATCACGTTTAGCCATACAACAGGACCCCTATTACGACCAGAGCGTCAATCACAAACCACAAAACCTGCAGCAGGATCAATGACTTGAGTCGATGAACCAAACCATAGGCCAAAAACACCACCCCGATGAGCATAAACAGCACCCAAGTTAGCAATGATATGCCGGCCACATCCTGGGTGGCATAAATTTTGTAAACCTGCGGCACCGCCGTTAACGGATGCAGCACCGCCACCACATTCATGGCACGATCAACAACCTTCAGCTGCTGTTTACGCGGAATGTGGAGCGGCGACAGTCGCATCTACCTACTTATCATCTTTCTTGTCGACAACCTCGCCTTCGACCGGCTCGTCACCGTCCTTTTTGGTCTCGTCGGTTGAAGCGCCTTCGGCGTTTTCGCCTTCTTTTGAGGCCGCCTCATAGGCTGCAGCGCCGACCGTCTGCATCTTCTCAACGAGGGTCTTAGTAGCGGTCTCCAGCTCGTCTTTGCTATCAGCCTCAACCTTGGCCTTGGCTTCCTTGATCGCCTCTTCCAGGGCGGTCTTGTCCCCTGGCTTGGCCTTGTCGCCGGCATCCTTCAGCGTCTTCTCGGCCTGGTAGATCGCGTTATCGAGGCTGTTGCGTGCCTCAACCAGCTCTTTCTTCTTCTTATCTTCATCGGCGTGAGCCTCAGCCTCGGCCTGAGCTTTCTTGATGTCATCATCGCTCATGTTGCCACTACCGGTAATCTGAATGCTGTTTTCCTTACCGGTACCCTTGTCCTTGGCGCTGACGTGCACGATGCCGTTGGCATCGATGTTAAAGGTAACCTCGATCTGTGGTACGCCACGGGGGGCAGCCGGAATGTCGGTTAGCTGGAACCGACCCAGGCTCTTGTTGTCGGCCGCCATCTCGCGCTCACCCTGCAGCACGTTAATCTCAACCTGCGGCTGATTGTCCTCGGCAGTACTAAACACCTGGCTCTTGCTGGTTGGGATAGTGGTGTTGCGCTCAATCAGCTTGGTCGATACGCCACCCATGGTCTCAATACCCAGCGACAGGGGAGTAACGTCGAGCAGCAATACGTCCTTCACATCACCGGCCAGCACGCCACCCTGAACCGCGGCACCAATAGCCACCACCTCATCAGGGTTCACGCCCTTCAGCGGGTCCTTACCAAAGATCTCCTTCACCTTAGCGGCTACGGCCGGCATACGAGTCATACCACCGACCAGGATAACCTCATCGATGTCGCTGGCCTTCAAGCCGGCGTCCTTTAGGGCAGCCTCACATGGAATCGCGGTCTTATCAACCAGCTCCTTCACCAGCTGCTCCAGCTTGCTGCGAGTCAGTGCGTAGACAAAGTGCTTTGGTCCGTTGGCATCTGCGGTAATAAACGGCAGGTTGATCTCGGTCTCTTGAGCACTCGATAGCTCAATCTTGGCCTTCTCAGCAGCTTCCTTCAAACGCTGCACCGCCGCCTTGTCATCCTTAAGATCAATACCCTCTTGGCTTTGGAACTGCTCAATCAAGTGATGCATGATCACGTTGTCAAAGTCGGCACCACCCAGGTGAGTATCACCGTTAGTGCTCTTTACCTCGAATACGCCGTCGCCAAGTTCAAGTACGGAAACGTCAAAGGTACCTCCACCCAGATCGTAGACCACGATCTTCTCTTCCTTCTTCTTATCCAAACCGTACGCCAGCGCCGCTGCGGTTGGCTCGTTGATAATACGCTTCACCTCTAGCCCGGCGATCTTACCGGCATCCTTGGTGGCCTGACGCTGGGCGTCATTAAAGTAGGCCGGAACGGTGATAACCGCCTCGGTCACCGCGCCGCCAACATAGGCCTCGGCATCGGCCTTGAGCTTGGCCAGAATCATCGCCGAAACCTCTTCGGGAGTATACGACTTATCACCCATTTTTACCTTGACGGCGCTGCCTGACTTCTCAATCTTGTAAGGCATCAGCTTAACATCCTTTTGGATCTCTTCGTCCTCGAACTTGCGACCAATCAGCCGCTTAACCTCAAACACGGTGTTTTCAGAGTTGATCACCGCTTGGCGCTTGGCGGTCTGGCCAACCAGTCGCTCGCCATTCTTATTAACCGCCACAATCGATGGAGTGGTGCGGCCGCCTTCGGCATTGGCAATAATCGTTGCCTGGCCACCCTCCATCACCGCCATCGCGGAGTTAGTCGTTCCTAAATCGATTCCAATAATTTTACCCATTAGTTATCTCCTTTCTGAATCTGTTCTTCAAACTGTTGATCTTTAGCTTCTGCCTTCAAACTTTCTGGTGTTGGATCTGGCATCATTGATTCTCGTTCACTCATAGCTATTTCCTTCCTACCTTTACCATGGCGTGACGAATTACTCGGTCGCCAATTTTATACCCTGGCTGCAACTCCTCAACCACCACCTCTTCGTCACCCTCGCCGTCTTCCATACTGATGGCTTCATGAAGTTTGTGATCAAATGGCTGACCGAGAGATTCGATTTTGGTAACACCAATATCCGACAACGCCTTGGTCAGCTGTTTTGAAATTGCCTGAAGCCCTTGGGCGATGTTAGCGTCACCCTCTGGCGTAGATGAAGTACTCGAATCTGAGTACTTGAGCGCCCGTTCAAGGTTATCGATTACCGGCAGCAGCTCAATAACCACGCTCTCCTTGGCCATATCGGTCAGCTCGGCTTTGGCCTCCTGCTCACGCCGCCGGTAATTGGCAAACTCGGCCTGCACCCGCTGAGCGTCATTGGTCAGTTCCTCAATTTTTGCCTCAAGCTCAGCGATTTTAGCATCTTGCCTGGTTGGCTTTTTGGTCGCCTCTTTCTTGTCGACGTTTTTGCTCATGCGAGCACCTCCTCTAACATTCTGCTGGTGTAATCCATCAAACCAATCACCCGTGGGTAGTCCTGACGGGTTGGACCAATCATCCCCAAGTAGCTTTCATCGCTGAAGGGTGAAGCAAACCGGGCGATGATCAAGCTGCAGTTGCTGCTTTTGCCGATTGGATTCTCGTGGCCAATAAACACCGTAACGCGACTGTCGTCGTGTCGGACCTCATTCATCCACTCGTCCAAGTTGTCGACCAGACGGGCGACCTCAAAGGCCTGGCTCGAGTCGGCCAGTTCCGGCTGAGCAAACAAGCTGGCCATGCCCCGCAAATACAAACCATCACTCAACTTGGCCCAGCCCAGGTTTTGTGTCAGTTCAACCAGCGAGTTGACCGCGGTTTTAACCGCCCGGTCAGCCTCGCCGGCGCTGGCTACCCGCTTGGCAATAGCGGCGCTGGCGCGATTATCGGCCTGCAACTGTTCAATGTTGTTGACGTACAAACGGTAACCCTTGTCGGTTGGCACCCGTCCAGCCGAGGTATGTGGCTGATGAATGTAACCTAGTTGCTCGAGCGCTGCCATTTCGGCCCGAATGGTTGCCGACGACACCTCAATCTTGCCGGTTAGCTGCGAGCTACTAACCGGCTCGGCGGTCTTGGCATAGGCCTCAATAATGGCACTCAGAACATATTGCTGTCGGGGGGTCATACGCCACCTTTTACCGTTATATTTAGCACTCACTAATGTGAAGTGCTGATATCCCTATATTAGGTAATTTAGCAGTCTCGTGTCAAGAGTGCTAAATTCATGTAATGCCCCAAGGTCAATATGCATGAGGTATAATAAAAACATGCAAAAAGCGCCAGATTTTACCTTGCCAGACCAAAATGGCACCAGCCATACGCTCAGCGACTATCGGGGCAAATGGGTGGTTGTATATTTTTATCCAAAAGACGAGACCCCGGGATGTACCGCACAAGCCTGCAGCTTTCGTGATGGGCGACAGATCCTGGAAGACAACCATATTACCGTATTAGGAATCTCTGCCGATAGCGTAGAGTCCCACAAAAAGTTTGCCGACAAACATGATCTTAACTTCACTCTGTTAAGCGACCCAGATAAGCGGGTGATTCAAGCCTACGACTCATACAAGCCCAAAAAGATGTTTGGCAAAGAATTTTTAGGCATTCACCGCAACACCTTTATCATCAATCCCGAAGGTGAGATTGCAAAACAGTATACGAACGTGAAACCCGAAGGGCACGCATTTAAAATCATCCAAGATGTGAAAAGTCTTCGTCAAGTCGGAGGCGGCGGCACAAAGCCCCCACAGGGTTACATAAAAAAATAAATCATCTATAATCTCTATTGAAGAATAAATAGGGAAAGAACATGGCGCGCTTGCCACTAAATGGTGGAGATTCTGGAACCTGGGGCCAAATACTTAATGATTACTTAAGTGTAGAGCATGAGGCCGATGGCACACTTAAGAAAGCTGGCGACATCTCCCAGGCATTAAGCGACGCATCAGCCGCCCAGAGCGCTGCAACCAGCGCACAAAGCGCTGCCAACACCGCCGCCAGCTCGCTCTCCACTCACACCAGTGCAACCACTACAGTTCACGGCATATCAAACACTGGGGCTATAGCCGGTGCGGCCGTTCATAATGGCTCAAGCTATCCTTCGCGTCCAAGCGGGTTTTCAACCATACTGTGGGTGGGCCCCTCTCAGCCCTCTAGCGCCGTTGATGGTGATGTGTGGATTGATACTTCAGCATGACCAGGCTTAAGATCAAGCGTTCTGGATCTTTTGTAAACCTTGATGCGATCGGTAGCGTACCGCTAACTCACGGTCGATACAAAGGGGCTCACAACACCGGTATACCCAGCGGTACAACTCTTGGCACTCCAGAGCTGCCAATTTTCCCAGCAGCTGGCGAGATCGTAACCGATCGGATATTTGTTGGCTCCACTCGACCAACAAATAATAATATTGTCTACCGTCGGTGTGTGTTTAGGGCGGGGGGCGATGCTACCGCTTTTGACGGCTCAGCTTCCTCGGGCGTCCTATTAGAAGACTGCCTAATTGATGGCGGGAGCGACGAGACTACCTCTATGACAATGTCGCCAGGAATCAACTACACTATGCGCCGCTGCGAAATTCGCGGAGGTGTTGATGTTGCTCGGCTCGGACCAAATAGCAGTACTCAAGGTGCTACTTGGGAAGACTGCTGGATTCATACACCCATTTTGACTCCCGGATCGCACAGCGACGGCACCCAAATTATTAGCGGAACCGGGGTGCAGCTTTTACGCTGCCGTATCGAGCTAGTCGGGTATAAAACAATTGGTGGCGCCTTTTCGACTATCCGCCCCAATGCCACTATTCAGCTCGGATCCTTCCCAACGTATCAGGCAAATAACTTACTTGTTGAAGACTGCTACCTAGATGGAAGCGACACATACATAATCAATCACAACCCTGCTGGGCAATCACACACCGGACATGTCTGGAGGCGTAACCGCTTTGGTCCACATTATCAATATGGCTATATCAATCCAACCTATGTTGCTGTAGCTGATATTGACAGTACAAACGTGGTTGACTCCACAGGAGTATCGGTGGTCTAGTGGCTACCTTTCGCTCTGCTGCCACTGCAACCACTGGCTCCGGGATCGGAACCAATACTATTGCCGTTTCGGTACCTGCAGGAGTTCAGTCTGGAGACCTGCTGCTGTGCTTTATTGGCGCGCGTGAGGGTGGAGAGTGGCTTGAGCTTAATGGCGGTTCGATACCAAGCGGATGGGCTCGAAAAAGGTCAGATACTAGCGCCAACAGCAATGCCGGACAGCGTGTCTACTGCTATTGGAAGATTGCTGGCGGTAGCGAGCCAGCCAGCTATACCTGGACTAAAGCCGGAACCGGACGCACCTTTAATGCCGTGATGCTAGCATACAGCGGGGTTAAGACCTCTAACCCATTTATTGCCGACACCGGCGGTAGCAATGCTACCGGCAGTAGCTCACCCCAAACCGCTTCGCTAGATGCCGGAAGCGGCACTCACTCAACCTTAGTTTGGGCGGCGGTAGGTCGAGATGCCCCAGCTGGCAGCATGACCATACCTGGTAGCATGAACCAGCGGGGCAATTTGGCTACCAGCTTAGCCAGTAACATTGTCGGCATGATGGTAGCCGACCAATCGATTAGTTCTGGGGCGACCGGAACCAGGACCGGTAGCTATTCTAGCTCATATATCTGGGCGACCGAGGCGGTTATACTAAATGACGTCCTCGACAATACCGCTCCAACCGCAAACGCTGGCGCGGATCGCCAAAACCATCCGAATGAAACCGCCACGCTTGATGGATCCGCCTCAAACGATCCAGATGGTACCCTAACCTACAGCTGGTCACAAATTGAAGGTGACACTGCCGCCCCCGCCAGCGCAACCTCGGCAACCACCACAGTTACCCCGACCACACCTGGCAAGAGAGTTTATCGCCTAACCGTCACCGACGATGCTAACGCTACCGCCACCGATGACATGACCGTAGTTACCCTACCGGCAGGATTATGGCTTGCCACTGCTAGCGGTAACTCTGCCTCTTGCACGGTAACTCTGCCTGCCGGAGCAGTGGCAGGTGATACCGCTTTTGTCACCATAGCCGCCCGAGCCAATCAATTGGTTACCAGCACTCAAACCGGATGGGAGGTAGTTCGTATGTCGGTCAGCATTGCCAATACCAGCGGAGTTCGTCTCATCACCCTAATGAAAACACTGGGCAGCGGAGATCTTGGCCAAACGGTTAGCATTGTGTTTCCTTTTGCTATACCCTGGGCGATGCATGCAATTACAGTCCCAGGTCTGCATGCCAACAAACCGCTAACCCAAATAAAGCGCAACTACGCTTTAGGCACCCCAGCTATTGTATCGGCTACACCAGCCGTAACCGGTAGTACCACCTATAGCTATAGAGTTACCCCCATTGACGGTGGCGGGGAGGCTTTGCCAAGTGCCGCCTACACCATCACCAACGGCCCGGCGTCATTAAGTGGCGTTAACAACGTTGCTATTACTTGGAATCCAGTTTACCGAGCAACATCTTACAATATTTACCGCGGCACCGGCTCAAACAATGAAACCTACATTGGCACGACTGGAACCACCAATGTTGGCAATAGCGTATATGACTATCGTCACGGCTTTACCGATACCGGGCAAACCACCTCTGGGGCTACACCGCCATCAACTTATCCAAGCGGTGCGGTGCTTGATACCTCACCTTTTGAGTCATCAAATCCCTTAACCGCACCATTTAATAGCGCAATAGCCCTGCTCCAGATTGGCGCCAACGGCTCAAGCTCGCCGGATTGGAGTTTGAATACCCCAAGTGGCACTAGCTTTATTGCCCAGACCGCATACCCTCACTCCAATCAAATCGTGCTAGCTTCATACTGGCAGTCCGATATCAGCAGTGGAGCAGTAACTTCAAAAAATCTGGCCGGTAGCCAAGCCATGAGCAACTACGCGACTCACAACCTGCTGCTTCGACCAAGCGGGGCCAATGCCTCACCGGTAGCTAACGCTGGAATAGACCAGGTTGTGCTCTCTGGCGACACTGTAACACTCAACGGCACCTCTTCTTATGACCCAGATGGTGACAGCTTAACCTACAGCTGGACCCAGCAAAGTGGCACCACCGTATCGATTAACAATATCTCATCTATCAACCCCACCTTCTTCGCGCCAGCAACCGCAGGTGACTTAACCTTTCAGCTAACCGTCACCGACACATCCAATAGTCACTCTACTGATACAGTTACTGTTACCGTAGTCCGCAAGCATCGCATTAGCACCTACGGCAGCGGTCGCTGGCAACCAAAACCAACTAGGGGTCGTATTGGCGGTGGTTTTTCATAAAAACAGATACAGTCTATCTCTGCGTCATTATAGACTATAATAAAAGCATCAAATTGGCTCTAGATCACGCTATACAAATCATCAAATATACACAGGAACAGGAACTACACCATGTTTAAAATTGCGCGCCATAATCAAGGATCTAGCGACTACCTGCGCAGCGCTTTTTTTGGGATTGAGGACAGCCTTGTCTCAACCACCGGTTTGGTTGCCGGTATTGCTGCTGGTAGCCAAAATCCTCAAGTCGTTTTACTGGCTGGCTTGGTAGGGGTATCGGTTGAAGCGCTCAGCATGGGAGTGGGCCAGTATCTCAGCCAAAAAGCGGTCGATGAAATGGACGGTGACAAAACCAGCCCGGCTGGAACCGGCTTAGTTATGTTCGTAGCCTATGCCGCTGCTGGCGCCATTCCGGTTCTACCAATGGCACTCCTATCCTACCCTATATCCCTGGTTGTCGGCGTTGGTTCAGCCTTAATTGCCCTTTATATTATTGGGTATATTAAGGGTAAAATCGTCCATCGTCCACCAAACCGCAGTGCCCTTGAAGTTTTTGTTTTGGGCGGCCTGGCCACCATGCTCGGCCTGTTGGTTGGCGTGGTTCTACACGTGTAGAACTGTGAACGATTAACTATCTTGCTTAACGAGCACCATAAAGGCTTCGGGCGGGATCTCTACCTTGCCGATCTTCTTCATTCGCTTTTTCCCGGCCTTTTGTTTTTCGATCAGCTTGCGCTTGCGGGTGACGTCACCGCCATACAGCTTGGCCGTCACGTTCTTACCCATGGAGCGAACATTCTCGCGAGCGATAATCTTGCCACCGATTGCTGCTTGCAGACTCACCTCAAACAGCTGACGGGGGATTACGTCCTTGAGTTTCTCGACCACCGCTTTACCGCGGGCGTAGGCTTCGTCGGTATGAACAATCGAGCTCAGACTATCGACCACCTCACCGCTGACCAGAATGTCTAGGCGGACCAGCTTCTCTTCTTTATAATCCCCCAGTTCATAGTTAAACGAACCGTAGCCACTGGTAATCGACTTGAGGGCGTCATAAAAGTTGGTCAGTACATTGGCCAAAGGAGCCTCAAAGGTAATGAGAGCCAATGAATCATCCAGATAGCTCATGTTGTTTTGTAGGCCGCGAATCTTGTTAATCAACTGAATTACCGGCCCAACATAATCACCCGGCACCACCACCTCGCCCTTGATCCAAGGCTCGCTGATACTTTCAATCCGACTTGGCTCCGGTAACTCGGCCGCGGAACGGGCGGTAAACTGCTTGCCATCGGTGGTCTTTACGATGTAGTCGGTCGACGGACTGGTAACCACCATGTCGAGGCCGTATTCACGCTCAAGGCGCTCCTTAATAATCTCCATATGCAGCAAGCCCAAGAACCCAACGCGATAACCAAAACCTAGCACCTGCGAGCTTTCCGGTTCAAACACCAGCGCGGCGTCGTTCATCTTCAGCTTGTCGAGCGCGTCCTTTAGGTCCGGGTACTGCTCGGCGCTGCTGGTAAAGAAGCCAGCAAACACAAACGGCTGGACCGCTCGATAACCTGGTAACGGCTCGGTGGCTGGCCCTTTAGCTAAAGTAACCGTATCACCAACTCTCGCCTCTTCAATTGACTTGAGGTTGGTCACCACATAACCGATCTGGCCGGTGGCCAAATGCGGCGCCGGTGTCTGCTTGGGCTTAAACACACCGGTTTCAATAATGTTGCCAGTTTGCTTACTGGCCATTAACTGAACTAAATCGCTCTTACTCATCTGGCCGTCAACAATGCGCAGGTACAGCAACACGCCGCGATACTCATCATAGATTGAATCAAACACCAAACCGCGCAGCGGAGCATCCGGATTGCCTTTTGGAGCTGGGATCTTAGCCACCACCTCATCCAGAAGTTCCGGCACGCCATGACCCTCTTTGGCTGAAACTCGCAACACATCCTCTGGCTTGCAACCAAGAAGCTTCGCTACCTCCCCACTCACCCGCTCCGGATCGGCCGCTGGCAAATCAATCTTATTTAATACCGGGATAATTTCTAGCCCTGCCTCAATCGCCAAATAGACATTAGCCAAGGTCTGCGCCTGGATCCCTTGCGAGGCATCCACCACCAAAATCGCACCCTCACAGGCCGCCAAGCTCCGCGACACCTCATAACTAAAGTCGACGTGCCCCGGCGTATCAATCAGATTGAGCTGATGCTCCTTCCAGCTCATCTGTACCGGCTGCAGCTTAATCGTAATACCCTTCTCGCGCTCCAGCTCCATGGTGTCGAGCAGCTGGGCCTGCATGTCCCGCTTGGTTACGGTACCGGTCAGCTCCAGCATACGATCGGCCAAGGTCGATTTGCCATGGTCAATGTGCGCAATAATACAAAAATTTCGAATGGTGGACTGGTTCATATCTGTTGCATTATACCCTAACAGGAGTAATTGGGCACTAGGTCAAGTTCAGTGGGCGTAAGATCTGCTCTTTGAGCCGACTCATAAAGCGGTGTGCCTCACGCAGATCAAGTAGGTAGCAAGGAATGAAGTAGGCGAGCAGTCCAATGGCGAAAATAATCAGAAACTTTGGTCCAACCGTCGCAAAGCCGACATCAACTTTATATAGCGGGAAGACTCGCGCCACCAATATATAGACCGTACCGGCCATGATCGCTCCGGCAATCAACATGCGTGACAGGCCGGACCAAATATTGCGCAGACCTAGGTGGCCAAGCCGCCGTCGTAACAATACAACCAGCACCGCCGTCTCGCCAAAAGCCACCAGTGAGTGGGCCATGGCCAAGCCGGTCACCCCGTACATCTCTGACAAGCCAAAGCTCAGCACCACCGTAAAACCGAGGGCTACCATACTGGTGTACAGCGGTGTACGCGTATCCTGCATAGCGTAAAACATTCTCACAATCAGGAAGAACAGCGCCTGGAACACGATCACCCCAGCGAACCAGCCGAGCGTGTTAGCGGTAGTAGCGTCACCAAAACCGTACAGCAAACGGACAATATAACCACGCATCAAGACGGTGATAATGGCTGCCGGAATTACCAGGAATAGGATGAGTCGCGTGTTGGTCACAAAGTCACGGATCAGCCGCTCAATCGCCCCCTTAGCTGCCCTTGCGGCCATAGTTGGGAAGGCGGCCGTCACAATTGAATTACCGATAAGGACAAGGGGAACGTTCTTTAGGTTATTGGCGTAATACAGCGACGTCAAACTGCCGGTGGCCAGGCGCGAGCCAATGATCGTCTCAATCATATAGCTCAGTTGATCGATGCCCTGATCGATCGACCGCGGAATCATCAACATCACCACCTTTCGAACATCCTTGCTCCAAAAGTTAAACGACAGCTTATGCCGATACCCCAGTCCCCATAAACCAAATACCTGCAAGACCGCCTGCAGTGCCGCACCAATAACCACACCGTAAGCAACCCCGTAGATTGAATGGTCTGGCGCCAAAAAGATGATACCGAAGATAATGCCTAGGTTATAAAACACGCTGGCCAAGGCAAAAATGGTAAAGCGATGGAACGACTGGGCGATGCTACCCCACAAGCTCGAGACCGCAAACAAGAATGGGGTAATCAACATAATTCGGGTCAGATCAACCGTTAAAACATGTCGCGCTTCGTCAAATCCTGGCGCCACCAAACGAGTAATTGGGTCGGCGAAAATAAAGGTGATCACCCCAATAATCAGCGTGACCGCGGTCAACAAGTTAAGCAGTGTCGAGGCCAGCTCCCAAGCTTTTTGCTTGTTCTTTTCATAATCTTGGGTAAAAACCGGTATAAAAGCTACCGCGAACGCACCCGAAACCAGCAGGGTAAACAGCAATTCCGGCACCCGGAAAGCCGCGGTATAGGCATCGGTTTCCGGACCAATCCCAAAGTTAGACACCAGCAAGCGATCACGCAACAAACCCAGCAGCCGGCTGAGTAAGTACGAGCCAGAAATAATGATTGCGGCGGTTGGCACCGATGAGCCGCGATTAAGAAATGACAGCAGACGTCTCACGAGCGTATTATACCGCTTATGCTAGAAACCAGACAGCCGGCCTAGGTGGCCGGCGCGGTATCTGGAGCCTTTGCCTCTCCGGTATCTGCCGCCGCACCCGAAGGTGGCGTGGTGCCGGTATCGCCACCGATATCAACTGGCGTGGTATACTTCTTCTTTTTATTCGGGCCACCAACGATTTTCAAGAAGTCGTCCTCTTCCATCGTCTCTTCCTTAACTAAGAAGTCGGCTACTGCATCAAGCTGTTTGCGATGCTTCTTAATGGTGTCTTCGGCTCGACTGCTTGCCTCGGCAATCAGCGCCGCTACCTCATCATCGATAATCTTGGCCACATCGTCAGAGTAGTTCTTACCCTCGCCCAGCTCACGCCCCAAAAAGATTGCGTCGCGCTGACTACCAAACACTCTGTTGGGCAGCTTTTCACTCATGCCAAAGTCCATCACCATCCGGCGCGCCACATTGTTGGCGTTTTGTAGGTCGCTTTGAGCACCGGTTGTAATCTCACCATATACCAACTTTTCGGCCAATCGACCGCCCATTGCCATAGCCAGATCGTCCTTAAAGTCCTGCACGCTGGTCAGGTGACGATCCTCAACCGGCAAGCTCCAAGTAAATCCGCCGGCTGAACCTCGCGGCACCACCGTAATTTTGTGAACTGGGTGCGCATGAGTCATGTAGTGACCAACGATGGCATGCCCTGCCTCGTGATAAGCAGTAATCTCTTTTTCGCGGGCATTCATAATGTGACTTCGACGCTCAGGGCCCAGCAGCACCTTTTCAACCGACATATCTAGATCGTTCTGAGAAATCTTTTTACGATTGTTACGAGCCGCCAAAATCGCCGCCTCGTTGACCAGGTTGGCCAAATCGGCACCACTAAACCCGGGGGTCTTCTTGGCGATCTTGTTTAAATCAACCTTGTTATCAAACGGCTTGTTGCCCGAATGCACCTCGAGAATTGCTTTGCGATTATGAACATCCGGCGACTCCAGGGTCACGCGGCGATCAAATCGACCGGGGCGCAGCAGAGCCGGATCAAGCACATCCGGACGGTTGGTGGCCGCAATCACAATCACGTTAGCTCCCTGCTCAAAACCGTCCATCTCTACCAGAATCTGGTTGAGCGTTTGCTCGCGCTCATCGTGGCCGCCGCCCATGCCGGTACCGCGCTGACGACCGACGGCATCGATCTCGTCAATAAAGATGATGCAAGGTGCGTTCTTCTTGGCCTTAGCAAACAGGTCGCGTACGCGTGACGCACCCACACCAACAAACATCTCTACAAAGTCCGAACCAGAAATACTAAAGAACGGCACACCGGCCTCGCCGGCTACGGCACGGGCCAGTAAGGTCTTACCGGTTCCCGGAGGGCCAAACAGCAACACGCCCTTTGGAATCTTGGCGCCCAGAGCCTCGAACTTGGTTGGGTACTTCAAGAACTCAACCACCTCGGTCAGCTCTTGCTTAGCCTCTTCAGCACCCGCCACATCCTTAAACAGCACCTTCTTCTTATCGCTGCCAAACAGGCGAGCTCGGCTTTTACCAAAGCTCATCGCCTGATTACTTGACCCTTGAGCCTGACGCATCATAAAGAACAAGAACGCGCCAATCAGCAAGAAGGGGAGAATGCTAAAGATTCCGGCCACCACGTACTGAGCGGTACTACTATCGCTCTTGGTTTCTACCGCTACCTTTTGGTAATCGATTCCATAATCCGCCAAGGTCGCCCCCGATTCCTTGTACGCTACCTGCTTTGGAGCGCTACTATCATTCTTAACCGTTGCGGTTAGCTTGTCGCCATCGACCACAATCTTTTCAAGTTTATCGGTCTTCGCCTCATCAATAATCTGGGACAGGCTCACCGACTCGGTTTTTTGCTGTGGCGTAGTAAATACCGCTGCTGCTGCCAGCAATAAAACAATTCCAATCAGTATAAAAAAGCTTCTCGATCGTCGTTTCATTTAACCTCTTTTCTGCAGTTGCGCACCTAAGTCACATAATGTCTCAACCATAACCGTTTACAGCTTTAGCGAGGCTTAAATGCAACTGTAACTTTATCACGCTGAGGCCTGACAAACAACCGCTTTGTCAGCCATCGTCCCTGATGTACATGAGCGGTTTTGATGTCAATTGTTAACGACTCAACTGTTCGTCTGTCGAGTTGGACGGTGGGATCGAGCCTACGCGCCACGCTCACCAAAACTTCCTGAAGAACATCTGGCGAGAGCCTCCGGAGCTTCTCACGATCCAGTTCATGAGTTCCTTTATCCGAGCCCACCGTTAGCTCATGAATCAACTCGCCGATCTCTGTATCAACCTCATGATTCAACTGCTCCGCCTCCTGAATCACGCTCATGATCCACTGCTCAAACTCTGGATCCTCTTTCTTTAAACCTGGAATCAGCTCATGCCGCACCCAGTTCCGGCGGTATTTCACATCTTGATTGGTTGGATCGTCCACCCATTTCAAATTATGCTTACGGGCGTGCTCCACAATCTCCGATTTCTTCACCTTTAGTAAAGGTCGAATAATCTCATCGGTTGAGCGCAACACGCTCAACCCCTGGCGACCAGAGCCCCGCATCAGCTGCATCAGCACCGTCTCAACCCGATCATCCAGGTGATGAGCCACAATTGCGGCATCAGCCCCCACTTGGGTTCGAATCCCTGCAACTCCACCATAACGAGCAACTCTGGCCTCTTCCTCGCCTGTACTTTTCAGATCAAGAGACAACTCATGAACCTTCACTCCGAGAGCACTAGCCAGTTCATGAACTACCGCTCGCTCCCCCTCAACCTCACGCCACCCATGATCAATAAATGCCACGTCGAGGGTATACTCACCTTTTTTGGCCAATGCATGCAGCAGGCTCACCGAATCGACTCCGCCCGACACGGCAACTACATAATGCCCCACCTTGGGCCAAACGATCTTACTGGTTAAGCTCATGCTGGCATCATACCAAAATAGCAATAGATGGCTATAAATCCAGCATGGACTGTTTATATATAGGCTCAATTTCGTCAAAAATTAATCCTATTACTTTGTATACTTGCTTATTATTAGCAGTGATTTGCGCCTGCTTAACCCGCCTATACGCCTTAACTTTTTTCTCTAAAAGAAGCTTTTGGTCATAATTATTTTCTTTTTTTACGGAACGTAATTCCAACTCACCCCTATGGATACCGAGGAGCGCCTGATCAGAAAAGCGCCTCACATGCTGCGTCTGATTGCGTAAAAGCTTCACTGTGCCCGTGCCAGCCTGTATAGCAGCAAGATAAGTAACTAGACCCTCGTGACCGCCACTTTTCAATCTGTCTACAATCTGCTTCATGCGTACATGGTTTTGGATCAAACCAAACTGGTAGATCTGATTGATCAGAATTAGTAGTTTATCAATTAAGCTCGTAATCGAAGTAATGTAGACCTCGAGGTGATACTGAATATATTGAGCTTCGGTATAGCGAGATCTCCACGAGCTACCTACTGAGTATGCACCTAAAAACATATAGGCTTGCTTGGTACGTTCCAGTTCCTCAAGCACTTCAGATATGCAATCAGCTGTTGTTTGCTTGTAGGTTAGCCGGCGACTGGCAGTGACTCTCTGTCGCTTCTTGAGTCTATTGGCCTGGCTTTTACTATTAACCGTTAAAACTAAGGGGTGCTGGTAGACAACTGCCAGTGATTCATCTAGCGCTGCATATAGCATAGTTACCCTGCCTTAATAATTCCTGGTGGCTACGGGTGGATTTGAACCACCGACCAAAGGCTTATGAGTCCTCTGCTCTACCACTGAGCTACGCAGCCAGATGTCATAATTGTACCGACAAACAAAACGACCAGCAATCGCCGGTCGAATACGTCGATAATTACTTGGTAGCGGGGGTAGGATTTGAACCCACGACCTTCGGGTTATGAGCCCGACGAGCTACCAGACTGCTCCACCCCGCGACGTACCCAGCATACTACCAATTTTTGTCCTTTAGGTCAAGAACGTCCCATCAGGAAACTGAGCCATTGCTCAAAGTTTGACCTCTTTGGCGCCGGAGCCTTTTGTTGCTCCTCGTCCTGCCCCTGAGTCTTGTCTTGCGGCAAAATCAGCACGCTTTCGCCCGGCTGCTGCAGGCCGAGTTTTTCGCGTGCCTCTTTTTCTTTAAACGCCTCGGTCTGGTAGTACTGAATCTTATACTTTAGCTGGTCCTGTTCGATCCGCAGGTCGGTGATATCCTCTTGCAGCCCATCGATCTCCTTTTGTAGCTCATAGTTCTTTTGCACCGTCTGGACCAAATAAACGCCAATGTAAACCGCCACCAGCACACCCACAACGGTGCCTAGGTGAAGTTTGCGTAAGCGATCGCGGATTGCATCCATAGCTTAAGCGTAATACAAACCCGACCGTATTAACAGGTGGCGGATGATTGCAAGCGCAATGTAACCTGGTACAATCAGGAAGTATCACGGGCCCGTAGCTCAGTGGTTAGAGCAGTCGGCTCATAACCGATTGGTCGCTGGTTCAAGTCCAGCCGGGCCCACCAAAGTTATTATGCTTTTGTTTTATATCTAACAGCCGTACAATACTCGCGAAGTAACCAACTTTGCACTCAGCGAAAGGAAAATCGTGGCGCGTCCACACCCCTTTGATGTCGCATGGGAGCGGGCGTGTGCGGTGCGGTATGTAGCCAAGCAAATGGCTGGCTACACCGGGCAGGACCTCGCCAACCCTAACATCAACCCTGAAGCACACCACCTACAGGCCGCCTTCAAGGCGCTATACCGGCCAATGCCTGCCGACCTCTACGACGTCAAACGCGAGAACCTTGAGGACTACGCCGATTCCTTGCAGAGTCTAGAAGCCAGCTGGCTTCTAGATCATCGCGAGGGAAAACTGGAGCTTCAACCACTCTTTTTCGACCAACCGTTTCGCCTGTTTGAGGGGGCTACCAGCGAGCATGGGCTCCTGACGGTGCCGAATCGAGTTCTGGTTGTTCCCGGCGAGCCAGAGCTTGAGATCATGGTCCGCTGCCGGCCCTACAACCAACTTCCAAAGGCTTCCCTCGATCTAACTCCGGGCGGGAGAGGAAATGCATGGTGGAAACCGCTTGGAGTCGAAATACTGTTTAGTGCAAAATGGGGGGAGCCCCTATCGCAAGACATTCTTCGTCGCATTCTCAGAGTCGAGACCGGCGAGGAAGAGCTCTACGGTCTTCCATCAGAAGAGGACTGGGTAATCAACTACGCACATGGCAGTCTGTACCACTACTTCGCCGAAACTTCAGACAACTGCGAGTACCCTGATGCCAGCCTTGTGCTCGCAATAAGCGATCCCGAAGATACTGATGCTCTTCAGCGTGTTACTGCATGTTTCGAAAAGCCCGCTGATTGGACTGAGCCGGAACCTGAACCTCTCCATGACAACGACCAACTTCGCCTGATATGAACTCCTTTGCGGAACCCTCGGTTCCCTAAAGGAGTTCATTGACTTTTAGCCATCTGGTTGTAAGATGATGTTCATAAGTTCTGCCTTGACGGCGGGCCCCTGTAAAGGGCTTTCCATCGACTGGAAGGATAGTACCATGCCATCTGAGTATCAAATCCCGGAGTCGGTCTGCTTTGCCATTGAGTTGGCAAGAGCCTGCCTCCCACGGGTCACAACCCTGCGTCGATCTGACCTGACCGGAAGGTGGCTCTATTTCGACGTTAAAAATGAGGATGAGCATGGCCGTCAGGTCATCCTTGATATCTGCATCAAGGATGTCGGAAACGGCCCCGCCGTTCTGGTCACGGCTGACTGCACCATGGTTAAGAACGGGAGGTATTGGTCACTCGCGCATTGCACGATCAAGCAGCACCAGCATGACGGCCAAGTCACCTTTAGCTGCCACTACACCGACGCGGGTGAGCTGATCGCTACCCCGGTACAGATTGCGCGGGCAACATCATGACCCAGGTGCAGCGACCTCTCCCGCGGCGAGGATACCCGCTCCTCACGCTTGATGCCGTTCAGAGGAGCGGTGTCTATCTGATCACCACGCTGGATGGGTCTCAGTATGTGGTCGAGCTCAGCCGACATGCTGGAGGAGAGGCCAAAATAGTTCGGCGCCACAACGACGCTCTCCTGGTTGACAGGGGCGTCATTGGAAGTGCTCGGGCAAAGTCAATGGTCAGAGTTGGCTACCTGCTCGTATTCAGGTACACCGATTCCAGCTCGCCCGAGACAACCGTGATCAGCAGCACGCCGGTCGCCGAGATCTGGCTAGCTGACTGGCAGCTCATCAAGCAGCTCCTCTGCCCCAGTTGCGACATCAACTTCGACAACTACGGCAAGCCATGCTCTAAGCACCGCCCCTTTCACCTTCAGCCCAGAAGGTAGCCCCACTGACGCAAAGCGCCCTAACCGGCCTTGGGTCGGTGGGGCGTTTTGCTTGCATAAAGACCTAAACGGCCGCCCCGATGGTTGGGGCGGCCGGTTGCTAGCGCATGCACTCAGGGTGAGCCGCACGCCAGCGGCGAATACCAAAGTAGGTCTTATCGGGGTGCCCACTCCGGCTCATGATGCTACTATCCCACCTTGTCTTGCGACTTAGCGGGTTGGGAGCCAGCTGGTAGATGATCAACTGCTGCACCGCCGGCGACTGGCAGGCAATTCCCAGCACAGTCCCCCAGCGCTGCTTACGCACCTCATCCGGCAAGTTGCGCTCCTCCAAGTGCCCCTTGCCGCGGCTTTGGTAGCCAAACTCGGTTAGGCACAGCGGTGGGGGCTGAGCCCCGTCCGGCGTTGTCAGCAGACCGTTACCAAACAGCTTGTTACGCTCCTCCACCACCAGGTTGAGCGAGCCGATCCCCACCGTAAACGGCAGGTTACCCGGCGCCTCCGGGTTGTCCTGCTGATACGGATGGTAGGCCAAGCAGTCGGCCTTCAGTTGGACGCAATTCGGTCCCTGTAGGTCGCTGTCGCTGCACAGCACCCGCCGCAAAAACTCCAGCGGGTAGTAGTTGGAGCTCAGCTCACCAAACAACACCTGCGAGTTTGGCTGAACCGTCTTAAGCACTCGGTAACCGGTTTGGTAAAGCAAGCGATAGCTGGCTGCCAGGTCTAGCCCAGGCATAGCCGTCAGCCAGCCAGGTTGGTTGGGTTCGTTGCAAATACTCCAGCGATGAACCTGGCGACCCAACTGGCGCACCACTCGCCGAACGTACAGCTCCCAGTCCAGCGTGTTCCAAACCTGCCCGTTACAGGCGATCACCGCCTGAACGTGCAGGTGGCGGTGGCCAGCGGCCCGAATAGCTCGGCGGTAAGCCCTAAAGTTACCTCCCTTTACGCGGTCGCGGTAAACAATGGTACGAACCCAAGTCGCTCCCAGCTCGTTGGCTCGTTCCAGCATTACTTGTTGTTGATGACCCCGATTAAACACAATGGCGCCATCATCATGGACGCCAAGATCAAAATAGGGCCTTGCTTGTGCGGTGGCCGAAAGGGCCAACGCGCACATTACAACCGCTGCAATCAGCAGGCGCATCATCCCTCCCGGTTCAAGTAGGTACTGTTTAAAAACCGGTTGCGATTATGCTCCTGTTTTGAGGCGTTGTCTAGACCATTTTGACAACAGTATAAGTCCAAACCAAAAACCGCCCGAAGGCGGCCTTGGCATCTGAATGAAGAGGTTTAGCCCTTCTTGAGGATTGGCAGACCGGTGCGTGGGTTTTCAACTACCACGTAACCTGCTGGCAATTCATCGATAGCGCCATCCTTGACCTCGCGGGCAAAGAAGTAGATGCGCTGCTCGCGGCCACCCTTAAGGGTTACGTCGCGTTGGTGTAGATAATAGGTCTGACCCTTTGAATTCGTATGGTTGTAAGCCATGTGTTCCTCACTTAATTAACCTGGTTTTCAGATTAAGCTAATGGTTGCTGCTTTGTCAACTAAAACCCATCTGGAAACCAACTTTTTCTTCGAGAAATAAACTCCTCTCGCTATCTCCCAATTTGCATCTGACTGGTTGATTTACTATACTTTTCTATAGTGCTAATGCTATTTAAATGGAGTCCACATGGAACTACGTCGTAACAACAACCTGACACCTTCCAATCCAAGCCCAAAGCCGGCCGTTCATCATGAGCGAGGTGGTAAGGTTCGGCGCGGCGGACTCGAAATAGCTTTGATCATACTGCTGATCGTCGCTTCAATCACTTTTATCGGCTACCTAACCACCCGCCTTGCGGTGGGTGCAACCGCCAATATGCAGGTCAACTCAAAGCAGTACCAAGCGGTCTTTTTAGCAAACGGCCAGGTCTATTTTGGTAAACTCAAGCATGTTAACGGCAATTACGTTCAGCTGAGCGACATCTACTACCTGCAAGTCCAGCAGTCGGTTCAGCCAGACGCCGCCAAAACCGACCAGAACAAGCAGCCACAGGTCTCATTGGCAAAGCTTGGTAACGAACTACACGGTCCCGAAGACAGCATGTACATCTCTCGTGATCAGGTTTTGTTCTGGGAAAACCTCAAAGAAGATGGCAAGGTCACCCAGGCCATCAAGAACAACTCTAAGTAATTTACTAACTACTTAGTTTTATATCTACAACTGATGCGATCGCGGTCCGCGGTAGACCTGGTCGGGATGCTGATGCTTCGAGCGCGAACCACGTCGAGCAAGCGTAAACAGACCCCATCCGGCCGCTAGAACGCTGATGAGTAGTGCGATACCGGTGCCGTCCATAGTCCAGTTTGAACCATGAAAGCTCTGACTAAACTGGGCTGGATCCGGCATGGCAACCGGCTGCGGATTAGCTGCTGGGGCGGAATGGCTACCAATATACGCCGTGACACACTTCGACTGTGCAATCGAGTCACCGCTCTTGGCGCAGGCGGCCTGTGCCTGGGCGTACACCTCGGAACCTGGCTGACTGGCCGACGCGTTTGCTACCGCTTCGGCCCGCTGCTGACTCCCCCGCAGCTGCACCGCCGCCGATACTCCCATATGCGACTCGACGTAACGCTTAAGCTCGGCCGTAGCCGTAACCGCTTCGGGACTGGCGGCCACATCCAACTGCTCAACCTGGGTAGCCTTGGCATTTGCCGTCCGCTGATAGTAAATTAAGCAACCAACCGCAGCAATCAGCGCCACAAACGATATCGCAAAAAAGTAACGAGCCTTCATTGTTTTTAGCCTAAAGCGCCGCCGGTGCTTTGTAAAGCTAGCTTAAGCTGACTGTCGACCAAAACGACTACGCAATTTCGCGCCTATCTGATGACGCCAAACGGTAAACTTTTCAACCCAGTGATACAGAATTGGTGTGGTGAACAGCGAGGTGATACCCGAGGTTAATATACCGGCCACAATCACCGCCGCCAGACCGCGCCAAAACGGGCTAATGATCGCCAGCGGAAGCAGAGAGCCAAGCGCACAGATCTTGGTTAGGAAGATTGGACGGAAGCGTACCGCGGTGGCCAGTGCAATCGCATCGCGATGGTCCATCCCCTCCTTCTTGCGCCGGTTGGCGTAGTCGATCACGAAGATACCAACGTTCTCGACAATTCCGACCAACGTAATCATCCCCAGGATCTCCAAGAAGCCAAACTGGCCACCCCCAAAGAAGTACAGCGCCGGGAACACTCCAATAAAGCTGAGTGGTACCGCAAAGGTAATGATAAGCGGCTGCAAAAACGAACGGAAGAACAGCGCCAGCACCACATAGGTCAGCAGGATCGCCGCGCCCAGCGCCATGAACAGTTCCTGGAATGACTTCACAATTTCGTCACCCTGACCCTTTGATTCGAAGGCATCTTCACGCAGACCAAATCGCTCACGATTATCCTTAGCCCAGGTGTTCAACTTTTCTTGAACTGCAAACTGATCAGCTCCTTCGTCCAGCTGAGCCTTTACCGTACCAAAGCGACTGCCGTTAAAGTGGTTGATCGAGCCAACGCCGCCATCGGTGCTCACCGTCGCCACGCTGCCAACGGTTACCGGTCCGCTGGCGGTGTTAATCGTCAAAGCGGCGATATCAGCTTGGGTGGCTGGCTTAACCCCATTGCTATACTGCGCCTTGACCGCAATCTCGCCGCTGCTCAGCTGTAGCTTGGTAAGCTCTTGCTCGCTAAGCACCCCGGCAATCTGCCCGCCAAAACTGGCCGGCGTTAAGCCAACATTGGCCAATAAAGCCACGTTTGGCGTGACCGTAATTTGGGCCGGATCACCATCGTTGTACCCATCCGATACCCGCTTAACCCCATCAACTCCGCGCAGATACTGACCGGCGGCAATCGAAAAGTTCTTCAGTTTGGCTGGATCGTTATCAAACACTTGCAGTTGAACTGGGAACTCCGGCACCGGCGTACCGCTCCCAAGTGTTTCGGCGCTGGCATACACCTGACCCGGCTCACTTGGGAGCTCACCCCGAATGTCTTCAACGATTTCGGTAGCCGTCCGCTCACGATCAGCCGGTGGCGTTAGGTTGGCCAGAATGGTAAAGCTGCCTGGCGACTGCTGCATATACATATAGCTGCGAATCTCGCTGTGACCACTCAGCGCCTGTTCGGTCTTTTCGGCCAGCTGCTCAACCGACGCCTGACTACGAGCGGTCGGGTAGCTCATAGTTACCGTCAGCGCCTCGGTGTCGTCCGGCTTGCTAAACTGCACACTCTCGATCTTACCGGTACCAAACAGGAATCCGGCAATTACAATTGGCAGAATAGCGGTCACGGCGATAATCGCTACCTGAGCCGGCCAGCGATTTAAGATTGATCGGTTGGTCCGCTGGAACCACAGACTGACGCGCCACAACGACGCCTCTTCGCTGGTGTCCTGACCTTTATGATGGTGCGACTTAAGCACTCGATTACCGATTGCGGTCAAGAATAAAATTGGCACAAAGAACGACGCCACCAGGGCCGGAATCACCGTAATTGGAATAAACCGAATGATCTCACCAAAGACGCCAGAGACGATACCGAACGGAATGAAAACGATGGTCGAAATTAATACCGCCATCAACACGCCCAGACCCACGCTATCAACCGCTCGCATGGCCGCCTCAATACCCTGGTAGCCACGATCCTTATAGCGTTGCAGCGCCTCCAGCACCACGATTACCGGGTCAACCACCAGACCAAGCACCAAGATCATCGAAAACAGCGTTAATGTGTTGAGCGTTACACCACCAACGTATAGCGTGGTCACCGTCACAAAGAAGCTCAGCGGTACCGAGATCGCCGCTACAACCGCCGCCCTCACGTTAACGAACACCGCCATACTAATCGCCAGTAGCCAGATTCCGCCAAACAAGAACCCGGCTAGACCGAACCAACCCAGATTCTCCCATTTCTCCCCAAAGGCACCGGCCACAATCTCGTGGATTTGGTTTTGTGTCGCCTCGGCTTGATCATACAACCGTACGATCTGCACGTCGCTGGCAATAATTTTTTCTGACTTGAGCCGTTCAACCGCCTTTTCTAGCTCGGTATTAACGTGCAAAATATCGGCGTCATCACGCAAGAAAACACTGTAGGTCAAGCCCTCGGTGCCAACCGGTTTACCATCTTTCTGGTATCCAAACCGGGTAATCTGACCATCCTTATTGATCTGCTCCGAAACGGTAGCCACATCGCCCAGTCGAACAAAGCCGGCGCCACTAACGGTTGGCAGGCGCACCTCCTGCAGTTGACCAATCGATTCAATCCGGCCAGCCACCACCACCGTCGAAGTTGTGCTCCCGCTGGTCACCTCTCCGGCTGGAATATTCAGATTAGCCGCCTGAACCGCTTCCTTTATCTGACCGATATCCACTCCATTCGTTGCCAGCTTAACGGTATCAAACACCACCTGAACCTGAGCCTGTGCATCAACATCGGCCTTGACTTCCTTTACGCCTTTCACCTGCCCAATCTCTTGAGCAAAGATGTTGCCCTGCTTTAACAGCTCGCTCATCGAGCCGCCGCTCAGACCGTAGGTAAAGGCCGCCCCGCCGGTGGCCGGCTGCATCACCGTCGGCTTTTCGGTATCGGTTGGTAGCTGTACCGAACTAACCTTGCCGCTAATATCTTGAATAGCGCTGTCTAAATTGGCGCTTGGCTCAATGGTGGCGGTAATAATTGAGACACTTTCCCGCGACTCCGAGCTCAACTCTTTGATGTTGCTGTTGCCCTTCAACGCGGCCTCAATTGGGTTGGTCACGCTGCGTTCAACCTCGGCTGGGGCAGCCCCCTTATAGACAGTTTGAATTACCGCTACCTTGACCGGTACCTGCGGAAAACCCTCTCGCTGCAAGTTCATCAGCGACACAATACCGCTGAAGACAATTACCACAAACAACACGATGGCAAGCTGCGTATTCCGTAAAAAGAACCCGGTTAAGCGGGCGACCCAGTTATAATTCGGCTGTTTGTTCGTGTCCAATGTTATGCTCCTTTGTGATGAATTGCTTTATCTGACTGCAAGGCTGACGCAATGGCATCGAGTGCGACACCAAACTGCGCGATTTCTGACTGACTCAGACTGTCTTCTACAATCACGTCAAATCTACTACTTAACAGCTGCTGAGCTCGTGTCACCTTTTCGATACCGGCTTTGGTTAACTGAATGTTGTGCTGTCGACGATTGTCCGGCTCTTGCGTTTTAACCATCAGCCCCCGCTCGCACAAGCCGTCAATATGGCGGCTAATTGCCGCTGGGGTGATATCCAGCCGACCGGCCACCTCACGCTGCGACGAGCCCTCAAAGCAGCCGGTAACTTTAAGTACAAAGTACTGGCTAAAGCTGATTTCTAGCTCATCCTGCAAAACCTTATCGGCCAGCTGATGCATCAGTCGAACCACATGGTGCAGCTTAAAACTTAGCGATTTTTGCAGCTCGGTATCATGAATATCCATACCTCTCACTCTATGGAGCTATTATTAACATGTCAACTATTATAAAAATTAAACGTTCGCAAACAGTGTCACGTTGTTGTTGGCCACTCGCATAATGCCGCGTGAAACCTCAATCTCAACCGTGTCGTAACCGGTATCAACCTTCACAATTCCCGGCGATATCATCGTAAAAAAGTTGCCATGATTGTACAGAATATCAAACGGACCGGTGGCGTTATTGGCCGACAGCGACAGCGCCGTACCTTGATAAAAAGTCTGATAAGGGGAAAATACTTTCACCCGAAACTTTGGATCAGCAGCCATTAAATCAAGATCTCCTCGAGCTGGCTCAGCGTGTCGGCCAAGCTCACAAACTGACCCGGCTTACCGGTTAGCTCCTCTGACACAAAGAAGTCTTGATGGAAGAACTGAATCAGCTTTTTGGCCTTTTGGTACTGCTGGCGGTCCTCCGGACTCAGCTCGTTTTCGCCGATAATCGTGATGATGTTTTTGAGCGAATCATACTTTTGCATAATCGCCTGTACGCTGGTAACCAACATGTAGTGGCGATCGCCAACGATCTCTGGCGTTAACAGCGAGGAGTTGGTCCGAATCAAGTCAACCGCCGGCCGAATGCCACTTTCGGCGACCGATCGAGACAGCACAATGACCGAATCCAGTTGCTGCTGAATTTCCTGCACCGCTGGATCGCTAATGTCATCGGCTGGGATGTAGATGGTTTGGACCGATGTTACCGAGCCCTGTTGATTTGAGTACAGACGATCCTCTAGCTGTTTCAAATCCGAAAACAGCGTTGCCTGGTAACCTCCCTCCGACGGAATCTGCCCCATACTGGTCGATAACTCATTACCAGCTTGAATGTGACGATAGATGTTGTCAATAAAGAACAACGAATCGCGCTTTTCTTCGTCGCGAAAGTGCTCAGCCAGGGCGGCAGCCGTAGTGCCGATGGTCGCCCGCAGCGCCGCCGTTTCATTCATCTGCCCAAAAAACATCACCGCCGAGCCCAACAGCTTGCGGGCACGCAGCGTTTCATACAACTCGTGCCCTTCACGAATACGTTCGCCAATACCGGCAAACAACGACAGGCTTTTGCCATCACGCGCCACGTTATGAATCAGCTCCATCATCAGCACCGTCTTACCCACACCGGCACCACCAACGATGCCGATCTTACGGCCCTTTACAAACGGCGTAAAAAAGTCGATGACTTTAATGCCGGTTTCCAGTACCTGTGGCTTGTCCGAAGGTGCTAGCTGGCCGGTCTTGGGTGCCGCATAAATTGATTTGCGCGGCGCATCCTTCAACTCACCTCCATTATCAATCGGCTGACCCAAAGCGTTAAACATCCGCCCAAGAGTGTCGGGGCCCACCGGTACGGTAATGGTTTGACCGGTAGCCGTCGCCCGGGCGCCCCGGGTTACCGCTGGATTACCTTCTAAGATAACCGCTACCACCTCGGCATCCTGTTCAAATGACCGGACCTCTAGGGTGGCCGGGTTTTTACCGGCGATTGTGAGGAGCTCGCGTATTGCCGGCGGCTCCCCGATCCAGGTCAGCACCGCGGTTAAACTATTAACCGACTTCACCGTGCCATAGCGCTTTCCGGCGACATTATCTTTGGTCGATTTGGTTACCGTCTTAGCCACGATGTACTCCTTGTGCTGCTTTTATGCCACTTAAAATTTCACGGGTTCGTTCATCGCCTGCCGCCCGCTTTGAACGATACAGATCCAGCTTCAGTTCACCCTGCATATCGGCCGCCCGAGTTTTAGCCGCGTGCATGGCGTTAAACCGACTGGCATACTGCGCCAGCTTTGATTCAAGCAAGATTTGGCCTAACGCGATTTCCAGCATAACCGACTCCATATAGCTAATAACCTCCTGAAGCGAGGGCTCAAAAATATAATCATGACTTGATATCACATCGCCTCCGGCAGCGGTGTTTTTACCCAACGCTGCAACCGCACTAAACAGCTCGATCCGAGCAATGTCTTGGTGTAGCAGCGAAACGTAGGTTTGGTAGTACATCGTAGCCCGCTGGTAGCGACTCAATACCTTTGCTATTGGGGTAACTTGAATGTCCTTATCGCCTTCCGGTAAATGAAACGCTTGCGTTGGCCTCTCGCCCTTACGCGATAGCAAGGTCACGCCATGAGCCCCAATCACGTACATATCAGCCTTATCGCGATTAGGGTGTTGCAGCATCGCGGCAATAATCCGCTCGTCAATGTCACCAACCAACGATCCGTCCGAGGTCGCCGCCACAATCGCCTCTCGATCCTTAATCAAATCCTGGCGACCCCCACCACGCTCCTTTTCATCAACTCGCAGCTGACTATACAAGTTCCACAGCTCATGAAAAAACTTGGTGCTCGCTACCACCTGGTCCTTAATTTCGGCAATGTGAATACTGGCTACAGCCTCGAAGACCGAGGTCATGTCCTGGATGGTATTAACCTGCTGCAACTCATTTTGGATCACGAGCGATCGTTTCATGCTGACACTCCTACCCGAACCGCCGCCAACAACTGCTGAACCAGTGGCGCCAAATCGCCACTAGGCTTTTTGGCGGCTTGTTCGCTAGCCAACTTTTTGAGCAATGGGATGTTTAAGGTTACCTTGCCTTCACCTGCCAGCACCGTAGCCAGCATAAAATACTGGGTGGTTACGTCGTACAGCTCATGCGGCGCCTGTTTAAAAATCTCGTAGACAGAGCGACCAAGCGCTAAATCGGCGCGGGTTTGCGGAGCCAGCTCCGAACCGAACTGAGCAAACTCAGCTGCCTGCCGATAGTCGGCTAACTTGCGGAACAGGGTAACGGTGAGCGCCTTCCACTCAGGAGACTGAACCCGTCCACCAACACGTGACACCGATAAGCCGACGTTGACTGCCGGGCGAACCCCTTGGCGAAAGTTTTGTTGATCAAAAATAATCTGACCATCGGTGATCGACATTAAACTGGTTGAAAGATACGAGGTGATATCGTCATTAGCCGCCAACACTACCGGCAGAGCCGTAAAGGTACCGCCGCCCTTTGCCAGCTTACCGGCACGCTCCAATAGCGAAGAATGCGCATAAAACATATCACCCGGATACGAGTCTCGACCGGGATTGACCTCGGCCAGCAATGATAGCTCCCGGTAAATCTTGGCGTGATTACTCAAGTCGTCGTACACGATCACCACGTCTTTACCCTGCTTCCAGAAATACTCACCAATGGCACAGCCAACATAGGGGGCCAGATAGGCCAGGCTCATAGACTCCAAAGCGTTGGCCACAATCACGATGCTACGCTCGATGGCACCGGTGGTGTTCAGATGCTGCACCAAAGCATCAACCTCAATTTGGCGCTTGGCAATCAAAACATAAATTACAATTCGGCCAGCTTTGGCTTGGCTGGTAGTAAGCTGGCGTAAAAAGGTACTTTTACCGGTTTTACTATCGCCTAAAACAGCCATGCGCTGACCCATGACCAATGGGAACAAACTATCAACAATAGCCACCCCGCTCACCAGCTGTGTATCCACCAGCTGCCGCTCGGCCACACCGGGTGCGGTCGCAAACACCTCGGTGTAATGGCTGGGCGTGATTACACCCTTATCATCAAGCGGATCGCCCGACGCATTCATCACCCGCCCAATCAGCGAATCACCGACTCCGGTTTGGTATACCGTCTGCTCAAGCACCGCCAGCATGCCAATACGAATCTGGTCGACATTAAAAGCCAACACCTCAACGTGATGGTCGTGAACCGCCCGCACCAGACCTCGATCGCCACTCTCGAATAGGATAAGAGCGTTGACACTCACCCCCTCGAGCCCACGCAGATGAAGATTCAACCCCTGGATTCGAATCACCTCGCCGTTGGCGCGGTCTTCATCAATCAGTCGCTGAAAGGCTTTATTTTCAAACATTGAGCAGCTCCGTCAGGCGACCCGGATTACGCATAACCCGGCTTCGAAATGACTCATCAATGACCACGTCACCAGCCCTCATCATCAAACCGCCAGCAATATCGGGGTTGGCATGAAACATGACTAGTGCCAGCGGGTTAAGGTTTTGGCGTATCCAGCCGACCAGCTCTTGCTTTAAGCTGTACGGCGCCGAAGCCACCAAGGTCAGGTGAATCACTGGGGCCTGCTGCTCCAGCTGTTCAAGGTCGGTGACCAACTGCTGTAGCTGATCCTGGAGTGAAAGCTTTGAACTAGCCGGCAGTAGCGCCAAAAGCGCTCGACTCTCCGCCGTTGCCGGCTCTTCGGGAATCGTTTTTTTGGCTCGCACTGCCTTGCTAACCTCGGCCGCATACCGAGTCAGATCCTCGACGCAAAACCGAAGATGATCTGGCGAGTAGACCTCATTTGGCAGAATCTTAATCATTGCGTAACCTCTTTTTTCAACTCGGCTTTATGCGCCTCTAGCTGGGCTAGCAAATACTCTCGCTGGGCGCCCAAATCAGCCCCCTGGCCCAAGGCCTCAGCAAGATAGGTGGTTACCGCCTGACTGAGCCGCTTGTCGAGCCGTTCTAGCAAGTACGCCTGTCGCTTGGCGAGCTCGCTGTTAACATCGGCTTCGAGCTCCTGCTGCTTGGCTTCAATCGCCGTTTGCATCTGCTGCAAACTGGTCAAGGCTTGTTGACGAGCCGCTTGCAGTCCTTGACGATAATCATCGAGCTCCCGCTCAACCACCTCGGTGGTAAGTCGCACAATTAAGGTGTTGAGCTTTTTCGAGGTCTCTGCCAGATCAGCTCGAAACTGCTTTGATGATTCGGCTACAGCTTGCTCAAAAGCGGTCGTGGTCTCGTTCTGCAGCCGCTTCAACATGTCTGCTTGCTGTTGCTCAATCTGCTGACGCAGCTCAGCCTCAGTGGCTGTAGTGGCTGCTGGCTTGGGCGGCCGCTTTGAACCCAGTCGGACTACCAGCACGAATAGACCCGCCGTCATCACCAGCTGCAATCCAATTACTACCCATAATAGCTCTGTCATACTCACCTCTTGTTACAACCTTAATACGACAAATGCCGCCCCAATTGCGACCGCAAAGATGCCAATCACCACCGCGACCACCCGCAACAGCCCCTTGTAGATTCGCAGCTGCGCCAGTGGATTGCGACCGATTGCAATAATGGTGCTATGAACCGACGAAAACAGCAAGACCGTTATGACCACAATCGCCGCCATAATGATAATAAAGCTGGTAATAATTCGCCACGTCGCCACCGTCCGGCCCGCTACCGAATTAGCTACCTGCTGTAAAAACGCTGGCACTTGGGTGTTTGACTGCGGTGGGCTATAGTAGGCGATTTGAATCAACACCTCGGCCGTTCCAATCTTTACCTGCTTGGTTTGCCCCTTTTTATCGGTAACCGTTGCCGTTTGCCCGGTATACTCAGCCGCTTTCTGAGCCACCCCCACAATCTTACTGGCACTGGTCGCCTTAGCTCCAACACCCTTGATTGCCGACGGCGCTATCTGGGTGCCGCTGGTAATCTCCCCCTGTACGTCACTCACAATGACCTTGGTTAATCCATTACTGGCAACCTGGATTTGATCGCCCGGGTTCGACAGATTGAGCGCCGTATCAGTGCCGCCGACCACCGCCCCAACCAAGTTGTCAGCATTCTGATTGTCGGCCAGCTCCACCACATCGCCGCTATTATCCTTGCTAGCCACCAAGGCACCAATAGCTATCTGGTCGCTGCTGCGGTAGCTCTGGCTAATCGCTGCTGCTACCGCCGCCGGTGCCGCCAACGCCAAAACCGCCACCACAACGATAGCCATACTCACGCCACGCTGTTTTATACCAATGGCGTTTAATATCAGATTGCGGTGTCGTAATCCCACCTCGATAGACTGCTCTCAATTATCTCACTTCATTATAGCAGTTACGCTTATAATAAGCAGCTGCAATTTACAGCCAAAACCAAGCGCGGTATTATACAAAACATGTCTAAGACGATTTTATACAGTCGTTACGTTGCTTTTGCCCAAGCCCTGATTGCTACTCTTGGTAGCTTGGCCCTGAGCGAACTGATTAAGCTGCCACCCTGCGTTCTCTGCTGGTACCAACGCAGCATGATGTATCCACTAGCCTTCATTCTAGCAATCGGTATTCTGCGTCGTGAGCGAGCGCTGTGGCAATACGTTCTACCTCTTGCGACGGTGGGCTGGCTGATTGCCGCTTTCCATACGCTACTACAATGGAAGATCATCCCTGATGCGGTGGCACCGTGTGTTCAGGGTATTTCCTGCACCACCGTTCAGGTGAATCTGCTTGGTTTTATCACCATTCCGTTCATGGCCCTTACAGCCTTTACTGTTATCATAGTCGCAATGATTGTCGAATGGAGGAGCGAACGTGAGTAAAGAAGCAAAAATTTTAATTGCCATTCTGGTTGTAGTCGTTGGAGCAATGATTGGTCTGTTCATGCTAACCGGGAGCGGCAAGGGGCCAGCCGCCAGCGAGACCGTTGACCAGAGCAAGTTAGTCCGCGATAACAGCCACAAACAGGGCACCGGTTCGGTCACCGTGGTAGAGTTTGGTGATTTTCAGTGTCCATCCTGTAAGGCCGCTCAGCCCACCGTCGAAAAGCTCAAGCAGGAGTATGGCGATAAAATTACGCTGGTCTTCCGTAACTTCCCGCTTCCAATGCACCAAAATGCCGAAATTGCCGCGAAGGCCGCCGAGGCCGCTGGCGCTCAGGGCAAGTACTGGGAAATGAACGCAAAACTTTATGAAACTCAGGCCGAATGGTCAGAAGTCGGCGACCCCAAGGAGCTTCTTGTTAAGTATGCCACTGCGGTTGGCGTAAGTGACCTTGATCGCTTTCAGCGCGAGATTGCCGATGACACCTACAAGTCGATTATCGAAGCCGACAAGGCTGACGGTGAAGCGGTTGGCGTTCAGGGCACCCCAACTTTCTTTGTGAACGGGCAGAAAGCTCAAGACTTTAGCTACGCGACGCTCAAAGAGCTCATCGACCAGCAGCTGAATCAGAAGTAAACTGCTGCAAAAAGCGGAGCGCCTCGTCCCGCTGGTGGCGAGTGCTTTGTGTTGTGTTCTGTAGGGTATGAATCAACTCATAAAGGCTATCAAGCTGAGATAGTTCAGGATGAGCGTCAAGCTGTTGGCGGGCGGCTTTAAGATGAGCGTCGATATCGTGTAGCACCCCAATACTAACCTCCTGCCAAAAGCGCTGACGCAGCCATTCTTGAGCTGACGGATCGGCTACCCTCAACCGAGTCTTACTTCGCCCTGCAAACTCTCGTCGCAAGACTCGTGCCGCCACTTGGTTTAACCGACCGTGCATCAAGTCATCACGCCAGTCGTGAGCATCATCATGTAGTTGTCGAGCAATGACGATATGTCGCAAAGCCGACGCCAGAGACCGCGCCACTGCGTGATCGTGACGATAGCCCAAAAGCACTAGCGCCCCTATCGAAGCAATTACATGACCGCCCGCCCGGTCAGCGGTCATCTTGGTCCAGCCGGTTTCAGGTATACCTGCCATCGTCACCACGCCGCCTTTAAAGTGGGCGTGGTGTAGCTCCCACATACTAGCCGTCATCATCGTCTTTAATCTCCGATCGACCCATGCCTGATAATGATCATCCTCAACCGCTCGCCAAAAGCGACTCCGCATCTCGACGGTCCAAGCCTGAATGAGCGGTAAGCCATCTACCACTGCGTCGCCATCAACAATGTCATCGGCTGCGGTATACGCTAACCACCCATACAGCGAACCTAGCACCAAGTCATTACGCCGTCGTCGCATGTCAAGGGAACGTAGCTGCACCGGTGGCACCTTTTGCAAAATATGGGCCGGCAACATAGTTACCCCATGGCTACGATCAAGCTTTTGCACCCTACCAATAACCGGGTCTGCAACTCGCTGAACCAGAACCGGTAGTCGCTGCATCTCACGTCGCACCGTTGGCCATAACGGCGAGGTGTACATAGCTGGTGTCGCCGCTTTTCTGGGCGTCATCTCCGCGTCATGAACACCGCTCCCGCCCCACAGGGCTAGGGCTTGCAACACCAGCGCAGTGGTCAGCGTCGACGATCCAGCATAATGCCGCTTTCCTTTATCGGTCGGGTCAAAACACAAACCATGGGCTGGCCACGACCCATCGCCGTCTTGCCCCAGAACTAGCCGATCGACCAGCGCAAGCAGCTCCGGCTTATCAAGTCCCAACCAGACCGCCGCGCTCAAAACCAAGGCAGCCTCCATCGGAGCCAGTCGATCGTAGTGCTCTAGCTCAAGCTCAACCATCGACCGCAAACGTACCCGCAACTCGCCATCGCTTTGTTCGGCCAAAAAATATACCGTTGCCAACCATCCTGGGTAGTACGTCGAGTTCTTGCCATCAATCCCTAGCCGCTCAAGCAACCACTCCTCAAGAGCAGGTAGCTTTACATCGATCTGCCGCAGAACCGCCCAAATGTTTGCATTCACCGCCACGTCAATATCTCGCCAGACCGTCGGGGCATCATCCGCAACCAGCCACGTTCGATACGGCCCTCCCGGCTCAACCTCGACCGCCACCAGTAATCTCGCAAGCTTAGCAGCCGTTGCAGCATCTAGGCCCACCGGAGGCACCTTAGCCAATGCCAACCATGCACAAGCCGTATCATCCAAATCATCCGGATAAGGCCGCTCGGTATACTGTCTGCTTGATCGAGTCCAGTAATTAAAGCCACCATGCTGACTAGCCTGTCCAGCTAAAAACTCAGCCAATCGAGACCGTATTGGTTCGGCCTGCTTAAGATCGACATCACACAAAGCCCGTAAGATCAACGCCATAGACAACACCGTTTGATGCGGCTGAGCGGTGTCAAAATTATCGATCACCGGGCTGCTCAAGCTATCAAAACTACCATCGCCGTTTTGGGCAGAAGCAATATACCGTAGCGCCTTAATTCGTCGACGATCTAGGTCAATCTCTTTCACCAACAACCCCCTTTCTTTGGAGCGGCACCTCAACGGTAAAACGTGTACCTAATTCAGGGGCGCTCGCAACCGAAAGACTACCCCTAAAATCACGTTCGACCACCGTCCTTGCCATTGCTAGCCCAATACCAATGCCGCGTGTCTCTTGTTTGGTTGTATAAAATGGCTCAAAAATATGCTTCAATCTACCAGCCGGAATGCCCATACCCCAATCTTGAACCGTCATTATCATCCGCTTGTCGTCCTCAATCACTCGAATCACAACACGCATCGGCACTTCTTCCGGAGACTCATCATAGGCATCGATTGCGTTTGCGACCAAGTTCGCCACCACCTGACTAAAAGTTACTGGATCGCCGTTAATTACCGTCTGTGAGCCAACCTCGGTATCAATCACCACTCCCTTCTGCCGGCGACGATACTCTAAAATCTGCAGCACCGATTCAATCTCTTCAGCGACCACAAACCGTCGCTGAATACTACTTTCGCGTAGCTGCTTACCTACCGCCTCAACATAGCGCTCAATATAACTCAAACTGGTCTTAGCCTGCCGCACCTCCTCGGAATCCGAAGCCTGGTCAAGGTTGAGCGTGACTGCTGTCAGCGGATTCATGATGTCGTGGACCAAGCCCGAACTTACTCGCCCAAACTCAGCAAACCGCTGCAACTGGAGTATCTGTTCGAGCTGAACCTGCTCCAGCTCGCGTGACCGCTCCTCTACCCTACGTTCAAGCGAATTACGCTCAAGGGTTAAGGCTGCTTCACTAATTTTTGCCTGATGCAACGAGCGCATAGTTTGACGGTGAGATAGCCACGAGACCATGGCAATAGCCGCAAAGGTAATCGAGAAAACTAAAGCGTCGGTTGCATCTGGATTTACATGATGCCATTCGGTTCTTGATGCGATAACTCCCTGAGACTGCAGACTCGCCATTAACGCCATAAATAATCCTGTAATTGCTGTTATCCCAATAGCCCATCGAGCGTCCAGCAATATTCCTGCTACAGTAATAGCCAATGCACAAATCAATAGACCCTGGGGAAGCGCAACACCCCAAAGCCATAACGGAATAAGCCCGCAAGCCAATAAAAGGAATACAAGTAAGTAGCTCGTAAACTCTAAATGATAATACCTGAGCCAGTAAAAGCTTATGAAGGTCACCACGCAAATAAGCATTACCCAGGGTGGAGAACCTTGATAGGTCGGTAAAAATATTGAATTTATCAAAGTCACCAAATAAGCAATCATGGCGGCAGCTATTAGACCTAAAATCATAACTGTTAGGACAAATTCTCTGCGACGACTATCAGCATCTGTCGAACTCAGCCTGAGGACTTTACGGCCGAGACTCTCAATAGTCGAGGTTTTACTCTGCCGCCGCTGGGGCCGCTCTGCGCTAGAACGACCCCAGATCATAAGACGACTAATCATCCTATGAGCCCCACGGGATGAATTCCTCGGCCTTTTGGGCTAAGACCGATGCCAGTCGCTCCTTGTCGCGAGCGCTGGTGTCGGTTAGAACCGCAGCTACAACTTCACTCATACCTATCACCTCCTTCTGCCACCGATTGCCGGTTGCGGTACATCCAGCTTGTAGCCAATTCCATGGACCGTCTTAATCATGCGCACACCAAAACGACGATCAATTTTGTCGCGCAGGTATTTAATATGAACATCAATTGCGTTGGTCCAAATGTTGTCATTCATCTCCCAAACATGATCCAGGATCATTTGGCGTGTCAGGGTTTTACCAGCATTACGAACCAGATACTCCAGCAGATCAAACTCCTTGCGGCGCAAGTCGATTGGCTGACCCTGCATCGCCGCGATCCGGCTTGCGGTATCGACAACCAGATCGCCAACGATGATTTGGCTGCTATAGTTGGAGCTCCCTTCGCGCCGAAGTAGTGCTCGAATTCTGGCCTTGAGCTCATCCAGGTTGAACGGCTTGGTCAGATAGTCATCGGCTCCAACATCGAGGAGCGAGACCTTGTCTTGAACCTCGGTTCTTGCCGTTACGATGATGATCGGGCAGGTACAGCCACCCAAACGGAGCTGCTTGCAGACCTTGAGTCCTGGTTGGTCTGGCAGACTAAGATCCAGAACCACAACATCATACTGATTGGTATCGGCTTTATACAGGCCATCCTGGCCGGTCGTAGATACATCAACGATGTAATGTGGCTGCAGACCTCGACGCATCGCCGCAATCATTGCCGGATCATCCTCGATTACCAGTACTCGCACCGTTTTTGCTTTTCCCTCGCAATTTATTGCTATTATGCGTGGCTATTGCCGCCAGGGCAATCAACCAGCGCTATCAGTATGGTAGCAACCAAATATTAAATAATTATTAACTCGACCTAGAAAAAGATAATTTCATGAAAAAATCCCTCGGGAGAGGGATTTTCAGCTCTGACATGTAGCCTGGCTCAATTTTCAACAACTATGGCGGACTATGCGCTCGTCCAGCTGTATCGAACCTGTGTTTGCGGTGGCGTACCCCCTTCGCCATTCGTATCCCCCTTGCCTGTGTTTTACACTATATGTAGTACCTTTTGTTTTTTACTACACTATATATAGCATAAGCGTTTCTAAAAATAAGCGCAAGGGTTTTATTGGACATCAAAAAACCGGTGGTAAGCCGGCTCATTGATTTCAGACTAGATCGCTAGAATGGCTTACGCGCACCAGCCGAGGGAGCGGACTCGCCACCACCGTAAGCGCTTGAGCCGTAGCCATGTGTTTGGTGGCTGCTCATGCTGCCGGTCAAGCCCTTGATCATGCCCGAAATGCCGACCAGAGCCATAGCACCAGCGCCGACACGAACCAAGAACTCTTTGCGATCCATCTCTTGTGATAATACTTCGTCGAGTAGCTTAGGCATAGAACTCCTACCTTTTGTTTTAATGCTTGTGCTTATCCTAGCTGAACTCTATGGTTACGGTCAAGCCCTTGAGCATGATGTTGCTCTGATGGGGTATGCTGCGGAGGCTCTGGGGCTATAGACGGAACCGTTTGCTCAACCACCGGCTGCGCAGTCACCTGAGCCACCACCGGCTCGTCCCATGGCTCCTCAAAAATCTCCCTCCAGAGGATTGGCTCTTGCTTAACCCGTCCGGCCCGCCGGTTTACCATCCAGATAATAAAGCCCGACACTTCATAGAGTAAGATGATCGGGATAGCCATCAATACCTGGCTCACCATGTCAAAGGTTAGCGGAAAGGCTACCACGAAACTTCCTACAATCACCCACTTACGCCATCGGCCGATCGAGCCTGGCGGAAAGCGATGGATCGAGTTGGCAACCAGCAAAATAAGCGGCAGCTGAAACAGCAGGGCCATCAGCATCAAGTAGCTGGTGGTAAAGGTCAGATACTCCTTAGCCGAAATCCAAGCACTCACCGGACCAACGTTAAACAGGCTAAAAAAGTGAATTGAAGCCGGCAGCACCACAAAATAGGCAAACAGCACTCCGCCCACGGCTAATAATGCCGAAATTAAAATAATCACGCTAATGTGCTGACGGCTCAATCGACTTTTGGCAAAGGCCGGCTCAAAAAAACGAATGCCATTATATAAAAACACCGGTAGCGCAAACAGGGCGCCCACCATCATACAGACCTGCATGACAAACATAAAACCGCCGCTGGGCGAGGTGTAGTACAGCGGCATATGCAGCGGCTGAGCCAGCGCATTGATAATCTCGGTCCGGTACAGATACCCAAGACCGGCCCCCGCAAACACTACCGCTACCGACCACAACACCCGCCGCCGCAACTCGTACATATGTTCGAGAAACGGTTGGGGCGAGCGCTGAGTCGCCGTCACTGCCATACGAGACTAGCTCTTTTTAGCAGCTGCGGTCTTGGTGCTTCGGGTTGATTGAGCGGCCTTTACCGACGAGTCATCATCGTCACCACGCACACCATTCTTTACCTCGCGGATTGAGGTACCGATGCTGCGAGCCAGCTCAGGAATCTTCTTACCTCCAAACAAGACCAATACGATCAGGAGGATGATTAACAGTTCTTCAAACTTGCCAAATACCACTACTTTTTCCTTCCCCACTTAAATCACACGTTACGCTTATGGTATCATAGACATAAGCATTGTGAAAGGGTAAAAATGTTCGAAATTATTGGTCAGCTACAGCAGCTCCTACTTCATACGGTTTTATTGGCTCAAGCCTATGGCGAGGGCAAGTATGGGCAGCTCGCCTATGGCAGCAGTGAAAGTATCAGTGTTGGCCCCTTTAACCTTCCCCTCCCGAACACAGGCCAGGGTATGCTGTTTTGGCGCGGCGCCTTACTACTAGCCTTGGCCACAGCCTTTTTTGCCTGGCGTTTCCACCGCAAGCGCAAAGCCGCTAAGGTTACTGCGACAGCTGAGTCTTCAGACCAGCTTCTTAAATACTGATCGTCGAACCGACCGAGTCGTCCTTACGTCGACTTGGCCTTGGCGTACTTGCCGCAGCTGCTGGCGCCGACTCACTACTCAAGAACTGCAGGTTGCGCATCAATAAAATCAGCCACAAAAAGCCAACTCCAAAAGCGCTAATCTCAAAAGCGGTCAGGCTCAAGTAGCCAATACCCTGGAACAACCACACCATAACCGCCAACACCACCGCAAACAGGTAGGAGGTGTAGACAAACTCGCGTGATATAGCCGGGATATACCAGCGCAAACCAACGATCATTGCCATGATTAAAATTACCAGCAAAGTGGCCGAACCATTGTGGAGCTGTACCAAGATTGTGTCTGGGGTGTACGGAAATAGCCCGACCCCGGCCAATGCCCATGCGGTCGCCACAAACAGTCCCTCAAGCGCTCGAACTCTGCCCTTCCACTGGGGATACTGCTGCTTAGGCCTGTCAAAGACAAACCGTGCTAAAGCGATCATCATTAACCCCGAAAATACCAAGGTAAAATTAAAGGTAAAGCTATGAATCGAGGCCGCCGTTCCTAGATAGCTGAGATTGATCTGCCACCAATCGTCCTGCTGATTGGTCACCATCGCTAGCAGCACTCCGCCGATCATCACCACCGCCAGCATAGCGATGATTTGGTTAATGGTAATGGTTAAGGCAAGTGTAATCAGTATGTACATCACCACCGCAACCGCCGCCGCAATGAGCAAGGAGGCCGTCAAGCGATCGAAGGTAAGTCCCTTAAAAGCGTTGGTGATAACTAAAAATATCACCGCGGTAAACCCAGATACCGTTAATACGTGCGAGACGGTTAGCGTTCCCAGGTCGAGTAGCTTCCGGCCAGGTGTAAGGTCATCCCACCGGTCACGTCGTTTTTGGCCATAGCGATAGGCAAAGCCAAACATTGCCAGGCCGAGAATAAAAGTGCCGTAAAGTACCGCCATGGCTATTGAGACTGTGCCGGTAATCGGTACCGAGCTGGTAGCAGTAAGGTTAAACCAAATAAGTGCAAGCAGGCCGCAGAGGGCAGCCGGCATCGCATACCACCGGAGTGCTATGCGATCGGCCGCCGCCTGAGTTAAGCCTGACTTTGACATTCCAACCCTTCGTTGAACGGTGCTAGCCCTATACTAATTCTGTTCTTGAAAATTCGTCAAATAGCGCCTTTCTTACAATCTGTTAGTAATCCCGATCGGTCGCCTCGCCAATCGGCTTGAGCTCATCGCCATGCGCCAAGATTGCGTATAGCACCAAGGCGTCGACTATCAGCGCGATCACCGACCAAACCGGTAGGGCAAACAAGAAGAGTAGGTTGGTTAAGATTGCGAATGATATCGCCACCGTCGCTACGGCGCGCCCAACTACGCTACCGCTAAACAACGATAATCCCGATCCAATCAGCACGACACCGAGCAACAAATGCACCCAGCCCCAGGTTGCAATATCAACTAAGTAAATCCCCTGATCTGCAAATACCAACCAGTTATTATTAAACGCCGCTGCCATTCCGACAAACGCTTGATACAGACCAGCAATGATCATCATCACCGCCCCAAACACGACCCAGCCTACCCAGCCGGTGGTTTTTGTTGTTGTGGTCGCCATAACGCCCTCCTTAGCCGTGCCTCCCCAGCGCACTGCTTTTTACCTTGTATATTTTTAGTATGATCCGTACTTTTAGCAATAACATCGGTTAAAGTTCCAAGCGTACCTCGCCGATGACTCTGATTGTGTTGTTGATTGTTTACAACATGGGTGTATTATAGAGATATAAGGGTTTACTGATATGGCTACAACCTCTTCTACAGCTAAGCCACTCGGAACGCGAGCCTTAGTCGCAACCGCAATCGGTGCCGCGCTACTCATACTTATTGCCAACTCGGCATACTGGTTCAACAACTACATCTTTAACACCACCAACTTCGCCAACACCACCACCCAGGCGCTCCTAAGTGAATCAAGTCGCACCGCCATCGCCGGTCAGGTGGTTAGCAAGGCGCTGCAAAATCGGCCGGCGCTGCAAAAAGCGGTCGAAGAGCCGGCCACCAAACTTATCTCTGGCCTGCTCGATTCCAATGTTGCCAAAAATCTGGTTCAGCGGTCGGTTACTCGATTGCAAATCGCCATCACTTCCAAGAATCCGCAGCCAATTGAAATTAACCTTGAGCCAGTCAAAGAGAACCTGACTCGCTTGCTTGATATTGCTCAACAGATCACCAACCGGCCAGCCGACGAGGCAAAGTTTAATCCTGAAGATATACCTAACACCATCACACTGGTTGATGTAACCAAGCTGCCTAACATTTACCTGATGGGCACCATCCTGATCTGGCTCGGGCCGATTTGTTTATTGATCGCCATCGGGCTGATCGCCTGGCCGCTTTACACCTACCGCGCCATCACCTCTCGCCTACATATCGTACTTGGCATCCAGGCAGTGGCGATCGGTTTAGGGTGGGTCACCGCCCTGTTAATCGGGCCGCTGTTCCGACCACCTATTCTAGCCCAAGTGCCCGACGAAAATTTGCGAGTGGTAGCCGAAAACATCTACAACGCCTTTATTGCCACCTTCAACAACCAGACCAACTCGATGCTGCTCATCGCAGTATTCCTGCTGATTGCAGCAGTCGTCAGCTGGTACTACCACACAATTTATAAGTCACGACGGTCCACATAACTAACCGGTCTTTCAAAACAAAAGCGCCCCGCCGAAGCGGGGGCTTCTGCAGGGCGTTAGCGAGTGGCAAACCGAGCGCGGACGTACAGCAAGACACACCAATCGTCAAAGCGACGAACACCGTACCACGCTAGGTCTGCCACCAGAATTACTGCGGCCATCTTAAGTAACGGCGGTATGACCTGCTGGGACAAGAAGGTGAACACTACGTCGAGACCGGCTATGGCCAGCACCGACATCCCCAGAAAGTAGATCTTGTATGACAACGCATTGCATGGCGCCAGCCACGCCACCGCAGCTACAGTGCTACACCGGCGTTGGCGCACAATTTCTACATTCGGCCAAAAACCGGAGGGCAGAAGCGAGCAGCCGAGCAGAATCGGCAGCAGTCGGTGACGAGGTAGGTTGGCAATCCCCGATCGGTCGGTGGGCTTGGTCGAACTCTTGTGACGTTGAGCACGGCAGCGCAGCCACTCAATGATCAACAGCCTTCCGGGGTACCAACGACCGAATCGTTGGCCGAACATCCAGATGCCCGCCACCAAAACGGCGTACCATATCAGGGCACCAAAAAGCTGTAGGGCGGTTGGCATACCGGAACCGCTGGCATAGATCGCCGCCGACTCGCGGTTAGCCATGAGCGCCCCAATAAAGGGCACCAGGTGCGCAAACGTACGCAAGTTGACTCCTTTTGTTGGGGTGCAAGTCTCAACTCAGCTTGATGCTCTCACATCATAAGCAAAATGTGAATAATGAATTACCGGCGATACTCAGGGTTCTCGTAGTCAAAGTGCTGGCCTTCGTCCCACTTTGAACGCTGGTTTCCATAGGCGGGAATACCACCCTGCTGCTTCAGCATCCGCGCTAAGTGCATCAAGTTCCAGGTCATAAAGGTCGTATTGCGGTTCGTAAAATCATTCTCCGGACCGCCGGAGCCTTTATCTAAATACGACGGCCCTGGACCAGCCTCACCCACCCAACCAGCGTCGGCCTGCGGCGGAATCACATAACCCAGATGCTGCAAGCTATACAGAATATTTTGGGCACAGTGCTTAACACCATCCTCATTCCCGGTAATCAGGCAGCCGCCGACCTTCCCGTAATAGGCGTACTGGCCCTGCTCGTTCAAATCAGCCGAACAGGCGTACAACCGCTCAATCACCTTCTTCATTTCGGAGCTGTTATCGCCCAGCCAAATCGGACCGGTTAGCACTAAAATATCGGCCGTTTGCACCTTCTTATAAATCTCTGGCCATTCATCGGTATCCCAACCCTTTTCGGTCATATCGGGATACACGCCCTGAGCAATATCATGATCGATCGCCCGAATTAACTCGGTTTCAACACCATGCTTTTCCATAATTTCACGACTAGCACTCAAAAGTCCCTCGGTATTACTTACCTCTGGCGACTTTTTTAATGTGCAGTTAATAAATAAGGCCTTCAGTCCCGAAAAATCGAGATCAATCTTCGTTTCTGCCATCATGTCAGCTCCCGTTACATATGTAGTATACCCGAAAACTACCGACCCCCGATGTTACTCGGGGGTCTTACTGTCGACTCTGCTATGGGAAGCCCTTAACAGGTTGAGTTTATCTTCCACAAGACCGTGGCCAAAGATGACCACACAGAAGTTGTTGCTGTTCCGCATCTCGGTGACTACTGCTACCACATGATCACCGGGATGGTATATCAGTCTGGTAACGGTGTCATCAGTCTGATGCGCATCCATGCCTGGCGTACGGCGACACAAAGCAAAGTTCTCTACCGTGAAGACCCGTCGGCTCTGCGGTGTGTCATAGCCGAGGAGATTCATGATCTGCTCGAAAAACTCCATGATCCGTCGCTCAACCTCGGAGCCGTCATCTGGTGCACAGGTAAACGGCTGCGGAACATCAACCTTGATTTGCATCTTCACCCCAAGTCTGGTCGAAGAACAAAGAAGCGACGCTATTCACGCCGCTCACCTCGAGGTTAGTGTAGCACAGCCTACCCGACGCGTGACAAATCCCCATCTATTAAAATTGGGGCAAAACCTAAAATTTCATCCTTTAATATTCCGTCGGGAATTTCATTATAAAGATAGATTGGGCGGCCAAGCTCAAAAGCCTTAAACATCTCGGTAAAAGTAGCGCCACCTATATAGTGTGGCTGTCCATTTTTCTCAAAGTTAAGTACCAATATGGCATCATTGGCTTGAATTTTTTTAGCCTGCAAACGCAACATACTGGCCTTCCATTCGCTGTGCTCACGAACTCCAAGCTCATGCATTTCGAGCTCTCTACCTGGGTTATCATAACTATTTGGCAGAGTTACCTCATGACCGCCCGCCTCCAGAGACTGTTTGATTGGAGGGATTTTGTCATAAAATGACTTACTGCAGCAGATAAATAGTTTCATCACTAATATAATACCAAAACTACCGACCCCCGATGTTACTCGGGGGTCTAAACGCTCAAGGCGAAATTCTTTAGTCGTCGATGCAGCTCCGATGGAAGACGACTCGAAGAACAACTCCGAAAGCAGCCACTTCCGCTACGCGCGTATGACTGAAGATCCAGTTGCCAGACTCGTAATCGCTTCTGAAACTGACGCCTGAACGGTGAACCGGCCATTCGATTTCGGTCGAGATGCCCTCACCATCCCAAGATCCGCGACGCTGCTTGCCTGCACCCAGAAATGAGCGACTCAGCCATGTCCTGCGGCGGCGGTGACCGCGACTTTTTGCCGGCGGGAACGGCGGGATGCTGGCGTACACTCGGGTTCCATCCGCATAGGTGTAAACCGCAATCGGAAGCGCTTGATCAAGCGCTTCGGCGATCTCACGAATAGCCGCTTCAACCGTATCACTCATAGCACTTCAACCTCCAAGTTCGAAGAACAAAACGAGCAGCACATCGCGCGCCGCTCACCTCGAGGCCAGTGTAGTTGATTGATAGACCTAGCTCAAGCTTTCGAACCGACCAACGACTGAGCGTGCCGGGCCATCACCGCCGCCTCGTCGGCCGGCACCACCAGTACCGATGCCGGATACTGCAGCGGACTAATATCGGCCATCTCGCGTGGATCGGTTACCTGGTGATTGCGCTGAGGGTCGGCAGCCAGGCCTAAAAATAAGAGCTTAGACAAAATACGCCGGCGAATCTGCGGGTTTCGCTCCCCCACCGTACCGGTGAACACCAGCGTATCGACCCCACCAAGCACCGCCGCCATCTGACCAATCGCTTGCTGGATTCGGTAGATATACAGGTTAATCGCCAGCTCCGCTCGGCCGTCTTCAAGGCTTTCAAGCCGTAAAAGCTGTCGCAGATCGGGCGACACCCCGCTCACCCCAGCTAAACCCGAGTGCAGGTTGAGATACTCTTGCAGCTGTCGGTCGCTCAAGTCGAGACCGCGCTGTAGAGCCGAGACCGCTGTGGGGTCGATAGCACCGGCCCGCGTTGCCATCATCAAGCCCTCAAGCGGCGAATACCCCATGGTGGTATCAAGGCTCTTGCCGTTTCGTACCGCCGTCACACTGTCGCCGCTCCCCAGATGACAAACCAAGAGACGATGGGGCGCGTAGCCCTGCTGCCCAAGAGCCCCTAGAGCCGATTCGACCGATAGCCCATGGTACCCAAAGCGATGAACATCCAGCCTGTCGGCGTCACGGGGCGGAATCGCATAGCGCCGCGAAACCTCCGGTCGCCGTGCATGAAAGGCGCTATCAGAAACCCCAACAATAGTAGCCTTCGTAAAGTGTTTCGCTAGCGCGGTTATCTCATGCAGGCTGGTATGGATATGCAATGGTGCCTGTTGTTCAAGTTCGGCCAGTTTTTTAATCACCGCCGGCGTCATCACCCGATCGTGCTGAAAGTAGGTCGATGGAGCAACCACTCGAACCGCAATGACGCCGATGTCCTCCGCCTTTTTGACCAGCGCTAACTCTTTGAGTAGCGCCAGCAGCTCTTTGCCACATTCATCCAAAGACGCGAGCTTGGTTTGAATTTTCTCAACCTGGCCGGCGTGCACATAGCTGTACATGATCGCCGAGCCAACTCGTTCAAAATGAACGGTTAGAATACAGGCGTCGCCCTGGTACAAGCCATACTTACGACTGGCACTACCAGGGTTTGCGACTAGCGTGTAGGCTGCCATTGCCACCCCTCTATTTCTGGCAGATCAACACCGTGCTGTTTAATGTACTCGGTGTTTGCCTCGATCCGCTGCTGGTACGACGCAATGGTGTGTTGCGCCTCCTCGTACGGAACCACCTCGGCGGCCGCCAATCGCTGCATCACCTCGATCGCCAAATGGTAGCGGCTGGTGCGGTTGCGCACGTGCATGTCAAACGGTGTGGTGGTCGAGCCACTTTCGATGTAGCCATGCAGGCTCAGGCGTTGCGACGGCCCACTCAAATAATCGAAAAAGATGGCTTTGAGCGTTTCGGGATAGCCGTGGAAGTTGCAGATAATCGGCTTATCGGGCGTAAACAGCTGCAAGAATCCGGCCTGCGTCAAACAGGAGTTAACCGCCCCCAGTCCACAACTGGTCAACGACATAATGTTTACAAAACGCAGTCGGGCATGTGGCCAGTCGCGTTTAACCAAGTCGATGGCCGCCAGCGCCTCTTTGGTGGTGTAGTCACCGGCTCCGGCCAGCACCACGTCTGGGTTGTCGTCGCTGGCAAAATCCCAAACACTTACCCCAGCCTTGAGCTGCTTGCGGGCCTCTGCCAAGGTCAGCCAACGCGGCTCCTGAGTCTTACCCGCCACCAGCACGTTAATTTGGCGGGTCGACCCAAGCATGTGCTCCAGTACTGCCAGCGTACTGTTGCCATCGGGTGGAAAGTACACATCGGCAAAGTCGCCCTGACGGCGCAACACCTCATCAATAAATCCCGGATTTTGGTGAGAAAAGCCGTTGTGCTCCTGTCGCCAGCCGGACGAGGTCAGAATGTAGTTGAGCGAACCAATGGTGCCGCGCCACTCGATGTTGCGCGACTGGTTTAAGAACTTGGCGTACTGATCCATCATACTGGCCACAATCGGTACAAACGCCTCGTACGAAGCAAACAAAGCGTGCCGGCCGGTCAAAATATAGCCTTGAGCCAAGCCCTGCAGGTTATGCTCACTCAGCATCTCCATCACCCGCCCATCCGGGTCTAAGTCTTTATCCCAAGACTCGATTGGCCACTCCCAAGCCCGGCTGGTGCTATCAAACACCTGATCAAGCTTGTTTGAATAGGTCTCATCCGGCGACATCATTCGAAAGTTTCGCTGCTTGGCATTTAGCTTAAACACCTCGTTCAAAAACAGACCGGCTCGGCGCATACTGCTCGAACCTATCTCGCCTGGAGCGGCCGGCTCTTCGGCAAACTGCTCGGCCGCCGGCAGTTTGAGCGGCTCATACACCCCCTTCCCACCAAGCGCGTGGCGGTTGGCCCCAAGTCGTTCTTGTGGCTTGGGCATGATGGCATCCGCCAGTCCAGCCAGGCCGGTCTTTGAGTCAAACAGCTCGCCAATCTTGTATGAGCTCAGCCAATCACGCAGTAACTGCAGCTGCTCTGGGTTTGTCTTAGCCTCGGTCAACACCACTTGATGCGACAGCGCATTCCCCTCAACCTTTTGACCATCAAGCTCTTTCACCCCGGTCCAGCCCTTCAGGCTACGCAGAATGATCATGGGGGAATGTGGCGAAACCGTTGTGCCGGCTCGCAGCTTCTGGAACCGATCGTGAGCCCATTCCAGCGCCGACTGCATTTCGTCATGGCCGTCGCTGGCATTCACAATCTTTGGCTCGTAGCCATAGCCGGTAAACAAGGCTATCAGCTCCTCATCGCTCATCCGTCCAAAAATGGTCGGTGCCGAAATCTTGTAGCCATTTAGATGCAGTATAGGCAGAACCATGCCATTGGTCTTGGGGTTAAACAGCTTGTTTAAATGCCAGGCGGCCGCGGTTGGTCCGGTTTCGGCCTCACCATCACCCACCATACAGGCCACCATCAAGTCGGGGTTATCTAGGGCCGCGCCGTACGAGGTCGACAGCGAGTATCCTAGCTCTCCCCCTTCCAAAATAACTCCTGGCGTGCCCGGGTTACTATGGCTCGGGAAGCCATAAGGCCAGCTAAAGTTTTTGCAGATATAGCCAATGCCGCCTTCGGTTTGAGTCGCCTCGGGGTAATACTTTTCAAGCGTCCCCTCTAGAAACAGGTTCGCCTGCAGCGCCGGAAAGGCGTGACCAGGACCGAGCACAAACATCATCGACTGCTGCTTCTTTTTGGCAAGCAGACTCAGATGAGCATAGGCAAAGTTCACCCCGGGACCAGAGCCCCAGTGCCCCAGCAGCCGCGGCTTGACATCATCGGCCACCAACTCCCGCTCTAGCAAAAAGTTGTCTCGCAAAAATATCTGGGCGGCCGTTAAATAGTTGGCGGCTCGAAGGTATTGATCTAACTGAGTGCTCACTGTAGACATAACTCTTTTTATTGTAACGGCTATCAAGACAGCATGCCAGTCGCCTAAAAGCTTATGGTTTATAATGAAGCCTAATGGCGCGCAAAAACAAACAACTAGTACCTCTTCTGACGATGGCTGTCGCCTTTATGCTATGGGGGCTTAACGCTCCATTCATTAAAATCGCGCTCGATTCAGTTCCTGTTCTATCGCTCATCGCAATCAAGTACTGCTTTGGGGCGCTCATATTTATGGCTTTTGCCCTAAGGCGTTGGCGTAAAATGCCATCGGGTGTATGGCTGCGAGTAATTGTTGCCACCATCAGCGGTTATGCCCTAGCTAGCTTCTTTTTTTATGAGGGAATTAAGCTAACCGGGGCATTAAACGCCTCGCTAATTTATTTAGCGGCGCCATTATTGCTCTACTTTTTGTCGGTTGAGGTGCTGAAAGAACGCTTTAATACCAAGCTGCTCACTGGGGTGATCGCCGGTTTACTCGGAACCTTCTTAATTATTGGGGCACCTATCTTTAGCCAGGGCTACGCTGGTTCGGCCAGCCTATTTGGGGTCGCACTCATCTTAGCAGCAGTGGTAACCGATGTTATTGGTGCAATCATGATTAAGCCGGTCTTAAAGAAGATCCCGCCGCTCCAAACAACCGCGGTGCGCTTTGCCATTGCCGCGACGATCTTTGCACCGTTCCTCATCCTACAATCACCCCAATTAATGACGGTCTCGATAACTCCAGAGCTAATAATAGCGGTTGGCTATAACTTAATCTTTGCTACCCTGATAGCCTTTCTGCTCTACCACTGGGCGCTCAGCAAGATTAGTAGCGAACAAAGTAGTCCATTTTACTACCTTGACCCTATGTTTGGGGCGGTTGGCTCAATGATTATTTTGGGAGAGCAGATAACCACCTTTGCGCTTACCGGAATCATACTCATTGTGATCGGACTCTACTTTAGTGAAGGGAGAAGCCCAAGGCTCAAGCTACACTTGAGCCACCATCGCTAAACCGCCACATCACGACGCACAAAGCGCCAGCCGGCAATTGCGGTTGTTGTGACGATTGTGCCAAGAAAGACCGAGTAGGTCTCGATCGAAATGTGGCCGGCTTGTAGCGCTTCAGCGGTGTTGAAGTAGTAAAACAGCGAGGCGTACTTGAGCCAATCAACATCGGTGATAATCAGAGCCACGATATTGGCCATATAGGTTGCCAGTATGGCCACTCCAGCCACAGCGTACACATGGGCTTTTTCACTCACCCATGCCGATATCATCAACGAGGAGCTATATACCACCAGCATAAACAAGGTCGTCAGCACAAAAGCGCTAGTTAAGATATGTAAATGAGTGGGAATGTCATAAGCGGCCGCCAGCGGAATCACACCGTAAACCGATACCGCCGTAAAGATAACGATAGTGAAGAGGCCGACCAGATACTTAGCCGCAAAAATCCGCCAGCGCTCAAGCGGCTGAGCCAACAACAGCCCCATAGTGCCACTTTGAATCTCTCCAGCAATTTGGTTACCGGCTCGCGACATCGCCAGGATGATAGCGATAATCGGCCATAATAAGGCAAAATGTTTCATGTTTAAGTACACCTCGACCGTATCGAGGTTCAGACTGTTTAAGCCGATTGCTTCAAGTAACGGCTTGGGATAGGTCTTGACTAGCTCCTGTAACTGAGCGGTGCTATTTTGCGATGAGCGGAAGGTGGCAACGTACAACCACAGCAACAACAATGAGCCCAGACAGTAGGCTAATAGCGACCACTTGCGATCTTTGAGCTCTCGCCAGACGATAGGCATCATGAGTAGTACTCCATGAACACGTCCTCTAAGTTGGCGTGATTAACCTCGAGGGCGGTTAGGCTGTACTGAGCGAGGGCTGTCACAACCGGATCGATCTTGCCCCGCACCTTTAAAGTAATGGTCTTACCTTCATTGCCGGTCACCTCTACCCCCTTCATTTTCTGGAATACATCGCGATTGATTGTCTTGGTGGCTGTTGCCTGAACTAGATACACTCGCAGCTGCAACACATCCTTCATCGCTTCGGCTGCCACAATCTTGCCGTCGCGAATTACCGCTACGCTATCACACAGCTGCTGAACTTCGGACAGATTGTGGGACGATAAAAACACCGTGCCACCATCGGCCGCAAACTGGCGTAACAACCCATACAGCTGGTTTTGCAGCAGTGGATCTAAGCCGCGTGTCGGCTCGTCCATGATGAGCAACTTGGGGTCACCCAAAAAGGCTAACACCACGGCCAGCTTTTGTTTGTTGCCAGACGACAGATGGCGCACCTTCGGTCGGCAATCCAAATCAAGCATCTTAACGAGCTCGTCTGCTCGACCGCGCCCCTGAATGCTCCCAAGAAAATCGATGTGGGTCTGGGCGCTCCAGTTATCGTTTAGCTGCATGTCCGACGATAGGTATCCAACCTTTTGCTTGATCACCGCGCTATCAACGTGGGAGTCCTGTCCAAAAATTCGGATGTCTCCCTCACTGGAGTGAATGTAATCCATGAGGCAGCGAATGAGTGTGGTCTTGCCGGCCCCATTTGGACCCAGAAAGCCAAAGATTTTACCTTCCGGTACGGTCAGCGACACATTGTCCAACGCCGCCTTTGCGCCAAACCGTTTTGTGACCTGCTGTACCTCAATCGCTGCCATAGTTTTACTGCTCGCTGGTTACTCCGTCGAACTCCTCGTCATCGGCTTCGGCATCTTCGCGAGTCGCATGAACCGTACCATCTTTATGGTGAGGCGGTGAGTACAGGGTATACAACTTAAGCTCCTCCGACTCCGAGGTATTCACTACATTGTGCTCACAACCGGCCGGTACGATGACCGCGCTGCCGTCCTGCACCTCATACTCGTTGCCATCAATGATCGCGGTGCCCTTTCCCTGCTCAAACCGCAAAAACTGATCGTTATCCGGGTGCGTCTCTAGACCAATCTCACCACCGACCGGAATACTCATTACTACCAGCTGGCTGTGCTTACCGGTGTATAACACCTGTCGAAACTTGGTATTCTGCAGCGTCTGCTGCTCAATGTTTGCTGAAAATCCCTTCATTATTGCTCCTCCGCTATTTCCTTTAGTCGCTCAAGAGCTTTGGGCCACATCTCCCCAAACTCAGCCGCCATAGCATCATCAATATCCACATCGACTAGCACCGTGGTCACTCCATCTTTTTCTTCAAAGGCATAATTTTCGTAAGCCGGAGCCCACTTCTTCGCCTCATCGCTGGTAGTGTCCTCCACGCCATCACGGTACATGCCAAGGTGTTCAATAGAGATGTATTCGTATGGCTTGTTTTCGGCGATCCTGCTGACCATACCGCCCTCACCCTCACCGGTCTCGGGATTTGGCCCAAGAAACAGCATCTTTGAGCCCTTCTCCCAATTTCCTTTGTAATAACTACCTGGATTAAACGCCTCGGTCCACTGACGATAGGTTGCATCGTCGAGCATGGTGTCCCACACCTTTTCCTTTGGCGCCTCAATCTCAATTGAGAAATGTAGCGTTTTCATAATACTAGCCCTCCTTTAATATTAAGCCTTGCCCGCTCGCTTATCGGCCACCCATCGTCCGGTTCGACTTAAGGGCTTGTCGGTTCGATGAATACAGCCGACCCAGCAACACGGACGACGCTTACCCTCAACCAGCTCCTTCGGCACCCGCTCAACATGCTCGCGGCGCGTCTCTTCGCGCTTTACCGAGATCACCCAACAGATCCACTCATTGCGAGCCAATGGAGTAATATCCTCCCATTGCGCCAACGCATCAGGACTGGCCAGTAGAGCCTTCTTGAGATCATCAGGCAGCTTATGTGCCACCCCTTCAGAGATTTTTTGAGCAGTTGTTGTCATACCTATATTTTACACCAACTCCTACTGCATAAAAGCTGGCACAAACTAAAACTCTTTTGGCGCCTCGTCTAATATATGTCTATAATTTACCCTTCATCCTCATAACGTATTCAATTAACCCCATTCTCTTATATAGCGCGATTGCCTTCTTATTATTTGCAAAAGCCGTAAGTCCAAAATGAGTGCAGCCTAGCTTACGAAACTCAGCTTTAATCGCCACAATCAGTTGACTACCGACCCCCTTACCCCGATTCCCATCTGATACATATAGTTCGGCCAAATACCCCTCTTTATTCAGGCGCTTATCTTTTTCTTCTTTTATATAGCCAACCGCAAAACCAATCAGCTGACCGTCATCCTCGGCCACAATGACTGTCAGCCCTGGCTTGAAAAAGTTTTCGTTAATAATGTCAGAATCGGTCAAGTCTTCGCGCCATTCGTCGAAGTCGACCAACTCACCAGTAACCGTCTGGGTGGGACTATACTCAAAGTAAAACTCGCGCCCAAGCTTATCGAGCTGGTCTTTGTCGGCTGGTTGATACGGTCGAATAGTCATAAAGTGATCATAATTATAGAAAAATAAAGAAAAGACGTGCTTGGTTCAATTCAGTACCGTACACGTCTTTTACATCTTTATGGTACAACTCAGGCCCCAAAATTTCAATTACTTTACTATTCTTAGTTATGATAAGAACTCGCTTCAGTTGATGTGGTCTGGATAAGTGGCAAAAAAATTCTTAATAATTCCTGGCTCTGGATGGTGGAGGGTGTTGTAGCTATTTTTCAGGCCAGGGGTATGGCATAAGCTCAGAAATTGGTATTTGTTTAACATTATCGCTCTCTCGAATAATGATGAGTGTATCAATACCGGAGTTAAGGCTGCTTTCATAAATGAGTTGTTTGCATATGTGGCAGTTAGGTCCGGTAATGGCTACGATATCCTTTTCGCCGTGAATTGCGGCGTTGGCCAAGGCGGTTGCCTCTGAGTGCATAGTCAACGTGTGGGTATCCGACTTATAGCTAACTCCTTCGTAAATATTACCCTTCTTGGTTAAAAGAGCGACCGAGTAACCCTCGTTTGGTTTAGGGTAAGTATTAGACAATGCATCGTCAGCACGTTTAAGTAGTTGTTTGCACTGGTCTTGAGATAAGGCTGGAGGCTTAGTTGGCTTCATGTTGATCATACTTTAGATGAAGTTCTATCAACTCCACGTCCTTTAAATCCTTTGGGCGCCCATTGCGCTTCTTCCAATCGAGAACGGTCTTGAGCTGAACATATGGTAGGTCATCAATCATCTCAGCTTTACCAATAATTTGATCTACATCCCACTCTCCCGGGCCCCAGGTTCGCCATAACTCAATATTATGGTCCTCCCACTCAAGATATTCATCACCATCTTGCATGGGTCGCGTTATCCAACCCGGCTTGCCCTTATATTCATCCCAGACGTTTTGCTTCACGACAATATCAATGTCATGACTCGCCTCACGAATGCCGCGAACAATAATTGGGGCGCTACCAAAAAGAGCGTAACCGCCGGCTGGGAGGTTAAGCGATTTTACGTCTGTAATCAGTTTTTCGAACATACCTTAATCATAACAAAAGACATGCGAAAGCCCCCAAACTGCAGGGCTAACGCTGCGGCCTGGGGGCTAGTGACCCGCCTCGACACATTCGTTGCAGGTGACGTACCGAGTTGAGTGTTGTGGCCCCGGCTGCAGAACGCGCCGGCAATGGCCGTTGCAGACGATCCGGTCTTGGGCGAGAGACTCTCCCCGCGACCGGTTTTCGACCGCAAACGCCGAACCACCGCTAAGCGAACTGCCACGATTCGACTGACTCATTTATGGACCTCTGTGGTGTTGACATCATCAATAAGCGCGTTTGAAACAAAACGAGCGGGGTGACCGCTCACTTCAAGGAATATCATACTGCTTTCTGAGAAAAAGAAAAGGCACACTTGATACAGTACAGTAACGCATGCGCCTTATCTAAATGCATAGTATCAAAACAGTTACAATATATCAATTACCTTACGAGACTTGGCAATAACCTTGAGGCGCTTGATTTTATGAGGACCAGAAATTAAGTAATGGTGCGTACGAGACATTGCGTTACGGTGATTAATTTTAGCTCTTCGCAGATCTAGTACTATATTTGGTGACTGTTTCCTGGCTGAGCGTAAGTTGTTATCAATCGTTTTTCTACCACCACCTCGAGGACTCTTAATCTCCCACCTTAAGCCATTAATCTGTACGTCTGGCGTCTTATCTAGCTGGGGGCGCAAGAAAACCACATCAGCCTTAAAGTGCTGGGCCAATATCAGCGCAGCAGACAGTTCATGGTCTTTTGGCCGATCCGCGAGATCGGTTTTGATAATAACTTTATATCTCATCGGCATATTCAGCCGATTGTATCAAAGAGATATTAAGAAATTCTTTATAATTCCTGGCTCTGGGTGGTGACGGATGTTAGAACTATAGCTCGTGGGCAATGATAGCAGTGACTTTGCTCGCAATTTCGTCAGGATCAACACCAGTCGTATCAATGATGTGTGCATTTTCGGTATTCTGAAGCTCATCCCGCAACTCTTTTGATATCTCAATTTGTCGGTTTAGCCATCGCTGCCTTCTCTTTAAGAATCTCTCAGTAATTTCTTCCGGGGTGGCATCGAGATTAATATATTCAACCGGTTTCGCCTCAGCATAAGATGGCAAATTGGTAACGTGCTCCGGGTAAATAATGCCGCACAGTATGGTCTCAATACCTCGTTTGTGGTTTTCAATCGACTGCTTCAGCCAATATTCAATTTTGGCATCTCTCCAGTCCTCATAACTATCGGTCCACCTGTCAGCTTCGTCGATATCGTGAATGTCATATTTATCACTAGGTAACTGTCCTTTGAGCCGCTTAATGAGTGATGTTTTTCCGGCCGATGCTGCTCCAGTGATGATTATCATACCGCAAGTATACCAAAAGACATGCGAAAGCCCCCAAACTGCAGGGCTAACGCTGCTGCTTGGGGGCTACCCGGTACTCATTCGACGATACCATCTCGCTGCTTGATGACGTAGTCGAGGCGCGCTCTCAGGGAGATATCACCTGGTACACCTCCAGCGGCATCAAGCCGATATTGCATATCCTGAACGAGCTGGTTGTGCCTCGCTACTTCTGCCTGAAGAGTTGCGTTCGAACTGTCGATCGGCACCATAGCCGGCTGCGGGGTTATACCTAACAGCCGAAAAGCCCATCCATAGAGCATTGCTAAGGGGATGAACCCGAGCACGACTAGACCCGCCCACCACCTGTCATCCGTGACAAAAAGGATCGCAGAGATGATGAGAATGAAGATGATGCCAGCTGTGCTAACACCCACTTCTCCTACGAATAGAGAGTGGGTGGTCAGCCGAACTTTCTTTGTATGAGTACCGCTCAAGGAGCCGCTCCTTTATTCAAACGCTTGCACTTTGAGCTAGTTATATTAAACAGGTTTAGTAAGTTTTGTAAAACTATTGACCCTTGCGGGTCTTACATAATTTCTGGCTCTGGGTGGTGGAGGTTAGAACTTTACTTCCGTTATAGCCCATGGATTGGTCTTTACATCTGTGTGGCGCAGCCATTTGGGTGTAATCAGAAAATATCTTTGGCCCGGCTTATCTTTGTGAGCCCGAGCCGTCGGTATTTTTGCAAAATATAGCTCCGAATACCTGGCTAAATCTTCACCCTCAAGCAATCTAGCCTCGCCCTCATATTGAATTGTTCCTGCGGTATCCCATCCAATAACTGTTGATACCTTCTTGTTGTTTAACATATTTTGCGCTTTGCGGCTTTCAATTGAAGTTCCAAAAATAAGTTCAAATTTTTCCGTATGACCACAACCTACTACCGCGCTTTCCGGCAAACCATCTTTATTAACCGTTGAAAGAACCATATGATCCCTTTCGGCAATAAACTTTAGTATTTTTGCCCTGTCCATGTGCTTAGTATAACAAAAGACCCTTTCGGGTCTTGTATAATTCCTGGCTCTGGGTGGTGGAGGATGTTAGAACTCAATTTACGTGCTGTTCGCTTGCTTGACCACCTATTCTCTCAATTCTTGGCTTTAAGCTATCATCGTTGGCGCCCGGGAAGAACTTCTGCTTAAGCTCACCCTGAACAACTCCGTCACGCGGGCGAGGTTCAAAGCGACCAGTCGAAACCACCGCCTCTCGTTGCTGAATAAGCGTCAATGGGGACGCCGTCCGAAGCGACTGTCCATCGATTGCGGTCTGCTGACCACTAAAATCCTCGTTGAAGAACACACGGTGCTCGGTGCCGTCTTGATTCTGAAGGTCAATATACGGCTGCTGTTGCTCACTATCAAAATCCAGTAAAGCAATGTCACCCTCGACACCTTCTTTCTGAACGAGCAACTTATAAGGTTCGCCATTGGGGCCCGGCTGGGGCTGGACATCATATCCCCTTGCCACCAGCTGCTCAGCAATTCCAGCCGAATCAGACCTCATTGCGAGCAAATCAATGTCGTGATGTTCACGTGTAACCGTGCCATGCAGCAACGCCTCTTCGGCATAGCCACCGGTTACTAGCACTGGCAGGTCAGCCATCTCTCCAAGCCGTTCAAGTTGGGCCTTGCTGCCCGGAAAAGGTTCGGCTTCTTTACTAGCCTCCAGCTCCTTAGCTAAGTCGGCGCCACTAAAGCTAGCTGATTGCTCTTGCGATCCCTGTTCGAATTCATTCATAACGATATGATATCAAAGATTGTTATAATTCCTGGCTCTGGGTGGTGGAGGATGTTAGAACTTTGGCTTGTCGGCAATGATAGTAGTGACTTTGCTCGCAATTTCGTCAGGATCAACGCCAGTAGTATCAATGACGTGCGCATTTTCAGTATCCTGAAGCTCATCACGTAACTCTTTTGATATTTCGATTTGTCGATTGAGCCATGTCTGTCGTCTTTTTAGAAATCTTTCAGTAATTTCCTCCGGAGTGGCATCAAGATTAATGTATTCAACCGGCTTCGCCTCAGTATAAGATGGCGACTTGATAACATGCTCTGGATAAATAATACCGCACAATACAGTCTCTACTCCCCGCCTCCGATTTTCAATTGATTGCTTCAACCAATGCTCAATTTTGGCATCTCTCCAGTCTTCATAGCTATCGGTCCATCGATCGGCCTCATCGATATCATGAATATCATATTTATCGCTCGGCAGCTGCTCCTTGAGGCGCTTGATAAGTGATGTCTTTCCGGCAGATGCTGCTCCAGTGATGAATATCATGTCGTAAGTATAACAAAAGACCCTTGCGGGTCTTAATAATTCCTAATTCTGGGTGGTGGAGGATGTTAGAACCGCTTCATGCTACACTTAAACTCAAATGCTACCAAAACGATTCGATCTGCTTGATGAAAACACTCCGCTCGTCTTTACCGACGGAACTGAGGTATATAAAGAGTTAGCTAAGACTTATAAGACCCACGATAAGGGTTACTATATTTTGGCACCATCAGGGGCGGGCAAGACGCACTTTGTAAACTCTCAGTCAGAGAAAAACTGGATGGATGGCGACGTATTATGGATGACTACCAAGGCTCATCCAGAAGGCGAATGGTGGCTTAAGCCACTATCGGAAATTCAAGAAATTGAACGTCGAAGTGACGTGATTACGCTCCAGGCAAAGAAACTGGGTTTTTGGATTATTGGAACCGATTGCTACGACATTGTCCCTGATGCCGTGGTTATTCCGCACTGGAGCACTCATAAAAAATATGTTCGCTCACGTGAGCAAGGTGATTATGACGGCGGGGCAACCAGCGCTCAACACCAACAACTACTGCGCGCCCGTCGATGGATGGCAAAGTTTGCCAAAAAAGGCGTGCCCAAGTTTAACAGCGTCGAGGAAGCAGCTAACTACTTAGCCAACAAGGTCTAAGGCTTGGTCAGCGGAACCTCATACCCTTTGCCGCCCAATTCAGTCGTAGCCCTACCGCTCTTATCAATGTCGATAGTAACTCCAGCCCCATAATCAACCAGCAACTGAGCTTCTTTGCCAATCCCAAATACATCACGCTTTACGAATGGGCTAATCGTATCGTAATGAGTGTCAGCCCAAATAATGAGTCGTCGGTCCGGGTTTGCCTTATGATAAGCCTCGGCATAACGAGCTAATGCTCGGACTGAAAAGTTCATCCGATCAGCAATTTGGTCGGGGCCCTCGGCACCCATCTGCTCCCGAGTCTCTTTTTCAAGATCCTCCTCAAAAGCAATCCAAAACTTTAAGCCCATTTCTGGGTCGTATTTATCCTGGAGGAATTGAGTAAAATCAGGTGATTGTGTAAACATTTGAGGCTCCCGCATTTTGGGCATTGGACGCGGCCCGCCTTCACCGCGTAAATCATGCTCCTCATTCAGAATTCGCGCTCCATCAACTTTTTGCAAAACTTCTTGCGCAGCTTCCTGGGCTGCCACCGCGGTCTCTAAACTTCTTCGTCCACCACCTTTATACTGGGTGTCGCTCGCTACGATTAAAACATCGACTGATCCACGCTCACCCGCCGGCAACTGTTCAATAAATTTCTCAAAATACTCGGTGGCTGCGGTCTTTTCGCCCTCAAAGTCGGTCAGACTACCAACTTCTCCTTGTTCAGCGTTCCGAGCATACTTGCCATGCCGCTGCAGGACTAGTTCGGTCTCGCCAGCCTCAATAGCGTGAGGCTGAATATCTGAGCGTTCAATCGAAGTTGGGAACTCCAACTTTGCCGCATCTTGCTCAAGTCCTGCATATTGCTCAGCTTGAGACATATCAACATTTCGCCCACTTGGTCCAGTATCTTTTTCGCTTGTCATAGTCAGATTAACCCTTTACTAGAAATATAATATCAAAAGACCCTTGCGGGTCTTGAATAATTCCTGGCTCCGCGGACAGGACTCGAACCTGTAACCCTTTGATTAACAGTCAAATGCTCTACCATTGAGCTACCGCGGAATATTGAGTACCTGACGATTATACGATCCCGACCCCATCTGGTCAACTGATGAAACAGGGCGTATAGTGTAGGCATTATGGTGGAAAAACAGCTACTCCACACCATTTTGTCACGAATTCGCCATGGCGCGCTGACGATTCGCTACTGGGATAACACCACCGTTACCTACGGCGGCGTAAAGCCTAGCGTGACCATTACTCTGTCCTCGCCCAAAGTTGTCCGTGCAATTATCAAAAACGTATCGCTTGGCTTCAGCGAAGCCTATATGGATGGCAGCCTTACGATCAGGGGTAGTTTTCAGGACTTAATTAAGGTTGTCTGCGAAAACTCTGCCATGTTCCGCAAGCTGCAGCTGAATCAAGTTGCTTACCTGCCACGAGTTAACCGGCGGGGGTCGCAAAAACAGCAGATTCAGCATCATTATGATGTGGGCAATGATTTTTACCGGCTGTGGCTAGACAAAGATGTTATGGCGTACAGCTGTGCCTACTTTAAGAGTGAGAGCGACTCGTTGGAGGCCGCTCAGCGTCAAAAGATTGATCACATTTTAGGCAAACTGCAGTTGAGTGAAGGAATGACCCTACTGGATATTGGCTCCGGCTGGGGTAACCTGCTGATTACCGCCGCCAAGGATTACTGCGTAAAGGGGCTGGGGGTGACCTTAAGCGAGGAACAGCTTAAGCACAGCCAGGCGGCAGCCAAGAAGGCCGGCGTGGACGAGCTGGTTCGCTTTGAGTTGGCTAACTATCAGGATCTGCCGGCCCGTGGCGAAAAGTTTGATCGGATCGTTAGCGTCGGCATGTATGAGCATGTTGGCCGTGGCAATCATGGCGTATACATGAAGGCGGTGTATGACATGCTGGCGGATGGCGGCCTATCGTTACTGCACACCATTAGTGGTAACGACTTAAAGGGCGGTAGTGATCCGTTTATGGACAAGTACATCTTCCCTGGCGGCTATGTGCCAGCGGTCAATGAGGTGGTTCGCGACCTGGCTAAGCGGGGGTTTTATATGACCGATTATGAGAGTCTACGGCTGCACTACGCGATGACGCTGGATGAGTGGCTAAAGCGCTTTGAGGCTAATAAAAGCAAAATTGTGAAGATGTTTGACCGGCGTTTTTACCGCATGTGGCAGCTCTACCTTGGCGTCTGTGCCGGTAACTTTAGGTATGGCGGCTTGGATCTGTCACAGTTCGTCTTTACGAAGGGTATCAACAACGACCTACCGCTCACTCGTGAGTTTTTGTATCCTCCCAATCCCTAAAACTGTAAGCAACAACTACTTATTTAAAAATAACTTTCCGTAAAATAATAAAGTTCCATATTGCTACAACCAGCATCATGGCTAGCTTGGTTATGGCCGGGCTGATTCCTGCGCCAGTCGACACAATGAGGACTAATGTAGTGATGGCATAGTTTGTGGCTGCCAAAATTGTAAAAAGACCGAACTGGCGCTGAATAGTACCTGAGCGTTTAAAGACCCACATCCTATTGAGGGAGAAGCTGGCTAAGAGTGCTGCAATAAAGCTAAGGGTATTTGCAATAAGCACCGAAAGATCAAAACCAAAATGAGCTATTAAAAAGGTTAGATACTCCAACCCAAAGGTCACACCGCCCGATAGGCCATACTTTATAAACTGCTGCATGCGCTGCATCTTGATCATTCCTTAACCGCTACAACCTCCATTATATCGAAGGTGTTAAGTGGAAAGTTGAGATTACCAATACCGGTTTTTCTTGAGACACCATCAGCAACCCCAAAAATCCCCACATTGGCTCTCTTAGCCAAACGGTTGTACTTCAGCTGATTTACCACGGACCCTATGTTCCGGTACACGCTTGGGTGTCGAACCGAAACAACCTTAAAGCCCTGGCGGTTCAGTAGCAGTTCAGCCGTTTTTGGCGAAAAGTAGTACAAGTGTGTCGGCGGGTGTATCATACGCCACTTCTCTCCCCTCAGCTTTGGAACCAACCCAGATATGTCGCCGGTTGTAAAAGCCAGATGACCCCCGGGGGTTAAAATTTCATGTATTTTTTCTAAAAAACTGTCCGGGTCAGCTAGGTGCTCAATAACATCCCACATACACACCAAGTCAACACTTTGCTTTTTAATTTTAGCGGTTAAGAAGTTTTGATTTGATGCATTAACCTTGAGTTCATTGAGGGCGAACTCCACACCGTCAGTACTTACATCGTATCCTTGATGATGTTTTACTTTATTCTTGATCAGATTTAAAAAGTACCCGTAGGCGCACCCGACCTCAACCAGTCGAGTCGATGGACTTATGAAAGGGCCAAGGTGTTGTATACGCTTTTTAAAGTTGTACTCTAGTGCCTGCCGATCAGCCTTGTAGTCAGAATACTCTTTGCCGAAAAAATATTCCTGTTGGTAGAGCATATTTAGCTCTTCTTCGGTTGGAATTATTGCAGCTGTCACCAATTCGCAGTTTTGACATTTAATTAGCTGGCTGAGGTAAGGCCGGAAGGCGGCCTGACCGCACGCAATACACAACCGACTCACTCCTTAGCACCCCGCTCACGAATAATATAATCAGGGCGCTGCTTCGTCTGAATAAAGGTTTTCCCTAAGTACTCGCCAATTATGCCCAATATGATTAACTGGATTCCACCCATTATCAGAACACTCACCACCATAGAGGTCCATCCGGAAATTGCGTCATGAAGCACAAAATAGGCGTATACCGCGTATATCCCGTAAACCAAACCCGCAAGCGCAAATAACACACCAAGAATACTGGCCAGCCTTAGAGGCTGCACGCTAAACTGAGTTACCCCGTGTAGCGCTAACGACATCATTTTACGGAATGAGTACTTGCTCTCACCAGCAAAGCGCGAATCAGGCTGATAATCGATCGCCGAAACCTTAAAGCCACACCAGCTAATAAAGCCTCGCAAAAAAAGATTTGGTTCAACCATGTCCTTAATGACGGTAGCTACTCGAGCATCAATTAAGCGAAAATCGGCGGCGCCCTGATCGATGTCAAGACCCGACAAACGATTTAGGAGAAAGTAAAACAGCTGCGAGCTCCAGCGCTTAAAAATGTTCGTCTCTCTGCCACTCTGGCGGCGAGTGTACACGATATCGTAACCGTCCCTCCATCGCGAAATGATCTCCGGGAGCAACCGAGGTGGATGCTGAAGATCCGCATCCATACTAATAACTGCTTCGCCCTGCGCGTTGGCAATACCGGCCCGCAAGGCAGCCTGATGACCAAAGTTTCGCGAAAACGACAAATAGGTAACCTGGGGGTATTTTTTTGTCAGACGCTTTAACTCATCAAGCGTACCGTCTTGACTGCCGTCATCCACAAAAATTATTTCATAATCTTTAACCTTCGCCCGACGCATTGCTGCCAGTATTTCGGATAAAAGGGGTTGAAGATTCCTCTGCTCATTATAAGCGGGTATTACAATGCTAATGCTCATTGATTAGCACCCGATATAAGATTCGGCACAACGTCCCTATTATATATAGCTATTCTGCCTTTTTGCTCGGTGGGAATTTCAATAATCTCGTCCGGTGGACCAAACTTATGGATAATTGTCTCAAGTTTGCACTCCTCCTCCCCTCCTGACGCAGAGCTTTCTGGATAAAAAAGTATAAACGACTTATCTGCATAAGATTTTATGACGCCGGTCGCGCTCAAAATTGGATTATATGTCACCCGCTTACTCTCATTCCAGCAGCTCACACTCAAAACATCGGTTTGATAGTTGGTGTAAAATGAGTTAATGTTGGCGCGCCAAAAAGTTGCCATCCCCTTTGTTAAATTACGTTCTTGAAGTATTTTTGAAAGCTCTTTTTGCTCCACATTAACCGCCCTCATTGGAGCAGTGGTAAAATCCTGAACTGACTTAGAGATGTTATATAGGCCAGCAATTCCCAGCAAGAGTGCAAGTATGATTATTAGCCGCGACCCGATAACCTCACGACTCGCAGCAATGACCAAGCTAAGATACAGTATGAACGGGGTTAAAATAAAATACCTCGTCTCTGCGTCAAAGCCAGACAAGGATACCACTAAAATACTCCATGGTAATAATAAGCCGATATATTGATGTGCAGCGTTTGACCCCAACCTGGCGCCTTTTTGCCACAACAATCGCCAAGAAGCCACCAGGCCGATGCCAACTATGAGTGCATTCAGTGAAGTAACACCAGCTCCAAAACCTAGTTTTCGACCCCAAAAATTAGCGTTAAAAAGCTCTAGGTTCTGCGATACAGCCATCTGAAGATGGATCACGAAAGCCGGAAAAGTACTAATCTCTGATGGCCGCTCAATATAATATACTGAGAGGAGCTGCATAAATATTACGTTCAAAATAACCGCAAGCGCCATCCCGGCAAACGACGCTCCAACAACCCTGATTACTCGATCAAATGTGCTCCACCCAAGTACTAAGCGCCCAATATAAACTGCCAGTAGCGAGAAAAGCCCCATAAACTTAAAGAGCGGATCATCAAAAAGAAGAATGCCAATCAGGATAATTGCAGTAAGCGCCTGTTTGAGCGATCCGCTACGACTATATTTTTCATAGTTAAGTAGTAAGTACGTAAGAAATAGAAAGATTGGTATTTCAATATTGCGAGCGTTAATACCAGCCATGAGGGTAATGATCGTAGGGGAGACCGACACGGCCATTAATATGGGCAGGAGGTATACCAACCCCCTAAAGCGATATTTGGCGTCAATTTCAAGGTCAATAATCTTCCATAAAATTACTACCATTAAAATAATGGTGGCGGTTACGAGTGCCCATGCCGACAAGGTTGCTCGAGCCTGTGGCGAAATATCAAGATGATTGGTTGCAATATAGAGCGGATACTTCACCGCCCAATTATCATTGCCCAGCATAGCACCGCTTGCGCCATGCTTCTCCCACTGTGCTAAAACTGTCTGCTGAGCAACGTCGTCACTCGTAAATCCAAAGACGCCACCAGCCCCACCATTGACATGCACGAGTAGTCGTAAAGAAATTATAACCAAGACTAAAAGTAATAAAGCAACACGCACACGCTTTAATGCCATGAGGGCATTAATCTTTTTTAAGGCAGGTTCCGTGCTAAAGCGCGGCAGGAACTGCCGATAACGATTACTCATTTAGAAATAGTATCAAAAATGCTTGGTTTTCACATCATATTCATTCGTATGATTATTGCGAGTTGCTATTTTTGCGCTGATATAGGGTGGCCCCTGGGAGATAACTGACAGATCCCAGCTCCACATAATCCCCTAAGTACGGTAAAGCCCGCTCCCCATATGCAATAAAATACTCAATTTTTTTATACGACAACTCATAAGCAGTCTGGTCGGTTTTCTGACTTGCTGATACTGCTCCAAGATACTGTACGTCTCCAGCTAGATAGCTTAGGACATAAAGCGTACCATCCCACTCGCCACTTGAAGCAACTCTGCCTTTCACATGATACTGATCGCGCAATGACTGTGCCGCCAGCTCAGTGTTACGCTCACTGCCAGTAACGGGGGTTTTGAGGCCGCCAAGAGGGGGTTGATAGATACTACTAAACAGGATAATTACAAAGACGGTTACGCCGACTAAACCAAGTGCCCGATATCTATACAGGGCACTCAAAAAACTTGCCGCCAATAAGGCAGCAAGCATCATGGTAGCCCATAGGTACCTTTGTTCTACGACCAGTGGTGTATAGGCGAGGGCGAGCAATATACCTGAAAGGCCAAAGTACTGCCTGACTTTTTGTCCTGGTGTCTTCACAAAAATTCCCAATGCGGCCAGCACAACAGCAACCGCTGAAAAGGTCATGAGCATCGTAAAGACGATATTAAGGTTTATCCATACCTGATTACCCAAATAAAGACGGCCTTCAAGGAGCGGATTCCACGGCCGCACACTCATGAGTCCTGGGTCAGTCCAGGCGCTTATGGCCCGCGGCGGGGGTTCAAGCAGACCCTGGCTAAGCATAGGGTGTCCAATTGAATGAGGGCCAACTAGAGCAAGGTTGTAGCTAGAGGTGGTACTCACAGTAAAGTGCTGGTACTTGTAACTCAGCAGTCCAACCCATGGGGCAAGGCATAGTAAGAATACCGCCAAACCAGCTCCAAAACTACGGAGCGACGCACCATAATTTAGCCTTCGGCTGTAGACCAGCCATACGTGGTATGCGGCAAAGTGAACCAAAAAAATAGGCAGCACAATGCTTTTGGCAAAAAAGCCCAAAGCAGCAATGAAGCCGGCTGAAACACTCCAGCGTAAACGCCCATCAACCTTTGCCGCCACTAAGGCGAAGTAAAGCAACAGGAGGGCTGCTGCCAAAACATCCGGCGTTATTAGCCCAAAAGTTATGCTAATCATAAAGGGGATGATAGCTATTTGAACCATCAGCTGCAGCTGCCACAGCACCTTAAGTTGCTGTAGTATCCATCCGTTAACAAAAAAGATCATCACTCCCGCAAACATCAATACAAACTTGATTGCTTCGAGTGGTGACGTACCAAGCGCCAGCAATGGAGCAGCCAGCCACGATATTAGCGGCCCCCAATAGCCATTTAGCGCTTCCATAAAATGGCTCGAGGCATACAGCCGAGCGATATCAACATAAGAAACCCCATCTGGGTTAAGAATGTGGGCAAATCTCGGGAAGAGCCTAATACTCCACACTAAGTAGATGACCGAGGCAACGCCGGCTATAGCAAACGGGTTTGTTGCGATAAGCCCGACGCTCCGCAACCTTTTCATCTTAGTTTTTTGCGGTTCGGAGGTTACCCGACTCATAGTACTCTGTCTCGCTCCCAACCTCTTCAATATCATGGCGCTTATTTTCAATAATGCTTTTAGCCGCCACGATACCCATTTCTAAGGAATGATCCTGGTTGTTATAGCGGAACCTGCCAGGTCGGCCCACATAAAAGAGGTTTTCGAAGCCGTTCATATAATCCTTTACTACCTTCAGGTACTGCTTATAGTGAATGTCATAAATTGGATACACATTCTTCTCGCGCATCACGTAATGTTTGCGGACCTCTTTATGTGTAAAGAAGTTAATTTTTTCAAAATAATCTACGACCATATCAGCTAGCTTCTTATCCGACATCTTCCAAATATCATCATCCTCAAAACAAAAGATCTCTACAAATAAAGAGGTTTTGCCCTTTGGCGACATATCGGTGCTAAAGTTACGCATCTCGCTAACTCTCGCAATCGGGGTGGATTTGCTCGGGAAGTAAATCCACTGATCATCGGTAATTGACTCTTTATCCAGGGTGAGGAAAACATAGACCTGGCTTCGATACCGTAGGTCCTTATTGGCCTTAGCCACTTTGGCCGGCATGGCTGGCTTTAAGAGCTGAGTGAACTGCTTAAGCGGTATTGACTCGACAAGATTATCAAAGGTGATGGCTACCTTGCCTTCAGGGCTGTCGCAAATAACCTCAGTTATTTTTCCGCCCTTGTGGCGAATCTCTGTTGGCTCGGTCTCAAGCATAACCTGGCGCCCACCCTCGACAATACGACGAGTAATCGTGTCATAAATTAAGCCGGTGCCAAACTGTGGGTAATAAAATGTACTAACCAGCGACTTTGGCTTATTGGCTGAGGTCCGATTAAGCAAACGGCGGGTGGAATCTTTTACTAGCGAGGTCAGGTCAAGACCCTTGATCCGCTGCCCAGCCCAATCTGTATGAATTTGCTTAGCTGGGATTCCCCAAATTTTTTCGGTGTAGTTAATCATGTTGAACTCGGCCAAGCTCCGCCCAAAGTTAGCCACCGCGTGATCGTCAAAGTTAACTATTTTTTTCTTTAGGAGGCCATACTTAACTTTCGCTAAAACGTAGTCAAAACCAATACGCGCCGATCGTACGGGTCCAATATTACGCAAAGCCTGTGGGGCATTAACCGGGTAATCATAGAACTTGCCATCAATGTACTGACGGGTTTGACGCTTAACGGTAATCCACTTTTCATCTAATAAATCCTCGATAAAGTCATACAGATAGGGATTTTTTGAGAAAAACCGGTGTGGGCCATTGTCGGTTAAAAAAGTGTGCTTGCCCTCCTTGAATGAGTAGGTTTTAGCCAATCCGCCCACCGTTTTTTGCTTTTCTATAACAATAAAATCCTTATCGGCACGGAATAATTCCATAGCTGTCGATAAGCCTGCTGGGCCAGCGCCGATTATAAGCGTTTCGGTGTGAATTTTCTTCATTTTACTTCACTACTTTACTGAAAAGCCCTTGCGAGCCTGAACAACGATATTATCTTTGATAAAAACTATATATTTGTAGAGCAAAAAATTCCAGCAGGTTGTCAGAACAATCGCGCCAAGCTTGGCAACAATATAATTGATGCCTAAATGAGCGCCAAGAGCGATCATCATGAGCCCCACAAAATAGTTTATACCCACTAAAGTGAGGTAGGTCCCTGCGTGCTGAACCGTGTTTGCGGCAACATTAAACGTGTAAAACTTATTTGCGCAAAAGTTAAATACCAGAGAGGTCCAAAAGGAAACGGTTGCGGCTAGATACACGTTCACCCCAAACATTGAATGCAGTAATGCCATTAGCCCAATATCAATACAGACCGTTGTGGCACCAATGGCCAGATATTGAATTACTTGTTTGTTGATAATTAACTTTTTACTCACACTTATAAGCCTAGCAGTAAATTCTACACCCGCCAATTAATTTCGAGGTACCAAATATTTACCTAAGTCATTGTGTGGACTGCATGGTAAAAGAATGCTATTAGACAGCAGCAAAAAGACCCGTTAATAACCGGGCCTCCTGCAATCGTGTATTCCTTACCACATGTTTGTTTAAGCGTGTTGTTTGGAGTTTTCTTTAGCTGGCGGCAAACGCGGCGTACTGGTCAGCTCAACCTGTTGGATCCCTCGCCTCTGCGGCTCAATCACATCAAAGCTATATGAAAATAGGTACTTGCGATAGCTTCTTCGTAACGCACGTTTGTTGATATTCATAATTGTCCCCCTTTGTTTTTATCTTTCCGGACTGCTCGTAATTAATACTTGCGAATGACCCCAATACAAACTCCCTGGATTTTAATAGGAGTACTTTTCGGCACAATGATTGGGTCGTAAGCGTCATTGGCGGGCTGTAAGCGAATGTGATCTTTTTCTTTGTAATAGCGCTTGAGCGTTGCCTCTTCGCCATTCACGAGAGCAACCACCATTTCACCCTGCGATGGATTTTCCTTTTCTTGAATCACCACGTAGTCACCTTCGAAGATGCCTTCGTTAATCATCGAATCGCCCTTAACCTGCAGCACGTAACTGTCGCGAGTTCCGACCATAAATGGCGGAACCTCTAGGGTCTCGGCGTGGCCGGTCATGGCCTGGATTGGCTGGCCAGCAGCAATCATTCCCATAATTGGCAAGCCAACTGCGCGGTCATCATCAAAGTCTTCCTCATCCACCAGCTGCAGAGAACGAGCCGAATTATCGCTTTTACGTAACAACCCCTTAGATACCAGGGTATCAACGTGATCGGCTACGGTTGCTACCGAGCCTAAGCTGAATGCCTCAGCAATCTCTCGATAACTAGGGGCATAGCCGTGTATCTCAATATACTGAGATACGTAGTCTAAGACCTCTTTTTGTCGTTTTGTTAGTGGCTCACCCATAGCCCCTCCTTATTGCTTTGTTCGTTTTTAGTATGGCGAACAAAACCCGAACTGTCAACAATAAAATTGTTGCGGTTATTCTACCGTTACGCTCTTAGCTAGGTTGCGAGGTTGATCTACATCGGTACCCCTTTCGACCGCTACGTAGTAAGCGAAAAGTTGAAGAGGTATGTTAGCGACAATTGGTTCGACCCAGCTTGAGACCTTGGGTACGTATATAACATCCTGAGCTAGATCTTCGATACCGGTATCGCCCTCCGTGGCAACCGCCAGCACTGTGCCGGCACGCGCCCGAACCTCCTCTAGGTTGCTGCGAGTTTTGGCGTAGAGCTGATTCTGGGTTGCCAAGAACACCACCAGTAAATTCTCATCAATGAGGGCGTTGGCGCCGTGCTTCATCTCGCCGGCAGGATAGGCCTCGGCATGAATGTATGAAACCTCTTTGATCTTGTGCGAACCTTCAAGCGCCACCGGGAACAAGCTGTCGCGCCCCAAGTACATCGCGTACTCAAACTTGGCGTAACGCTTGGCCAGCTTTTGAATCTGAGGGGCCAGCTTGAGCATTTGCTCAATAGCGGAAGGCAGACCCTCAAGCGCCTCAACAATTGCCTGGCCATCACGCAGCGACAGATTGCGCGCCCGTCCAATCTGCAGGCCAACCAGTAACTGCGATATTACCTGGGCGGTAAAGGCCTTGGTCGAAGCTACCGATATTTCCGGCCCTGCGTGCAGGTATACCCCGCCGTCGACCTCGCGCGCGACCGATGAGCCAACCACATTCACAAGACCCAAACTTGGAACACCCCGACGCTTAAGCTCTCGCAAGGATGCCAACGTATCGGCGGTTTCCCCCGACTGAGAGATGATTAAGGCCAGCGTGTTGCCTGATAGCGCAGCATCCCGATAGCGAAACTCCGACCCATACTCCACGTCAACCGGCATGCCGGTCATGCGCTCAAGCAGGTACTTGCCAAGTAAACCAGCATAGTAGGCAGTTCCACACCCAATCACCAAAAAGCGCTGCTGCTTGCGGAACAATGAGTCGTGCACGTTGAGCCCGCCCAGGTGACTGGTACCGTTAGCGTAATCAAGCCGTCCTCGTAAAATGTTGGCGACCGTGGTTGGCTGCTCCATAATCTCTTTCATCAAAAAATGGTCATAACCAGCCTTCTCAATCGCCTCGACCTCCATATCGAGAGTGTGAACCGACGGACTATGTAGCTTACGATCCAAGTCGAATACTTTGTAGCCGCTTGGCGTACAAACCGCCATCTCATCGTCTTCCAGGTAAACTACTCTGTCTGTATGGCCTATTATGGAGGTGGCATCGCTCGCCACATACATTTCGCTATCACCAATGCCAATCAGTAACGGACTACCGCGGCGAGCCGCGATCAGTTCACCGGGGTGTTTGGCACTCATTACCGCTAGACCAAAGGTACCCTCAACTTCAAGTAAGCTCAATCGCACCGCCTCTTCCAGTTTTTTAACCTTCTTGAGGTGACTGGCAATTAAGTGGGCGACCACCTCGCTGTCGGTTTCGCTGGCAAAAACCGCTCCATCACCGACTAGCTTAGCTTTAAGCTCGACGTAGTTTTCAATAATACCGTTATGCACAACCGCCACCGGGCCGGCAATGTGTGGGTGGGCATTAACCTGGCTAGGATTGCCGTGTGTTGCCCAGCGGGTGTGGCCAATACCGGTAGTAGCCGATAGTTCACCCTCACCAACCGCTGCTGCGAGCTCAGCAACCTTACCCAACCTCTTAACCACCTCGATCTCGCTGGACTGAGTCAGGGCGATGCCGGCCGAATCATACCCTCTGTATTCCATTCGCTTTAAACCGCCAACTAGAATTGGTGCCGCTTTTTGATTGCCAATATACCCGATGATGCCACACATTATTCTGTAATCTCCTTAGTTAAACTGCGGTTTGTTGGGAAAGTCCTTACTTGACTTGTAGTTTGTGTAAAAGGTATCGGTCTTTACAACCTGTCCGTTCACCACCACATCACGATAAAACACGGTGCGCGATGGATTTTCGGGGTTAGAGTCGCCGCTAATAAACTGCGGCCCACGAATCTTGCCCTCTTTGGTCTTTGTACCATAAAACTGGAATTTTAGGGTAGTCCCCTGCATGATGGTTTGAATCAAGATGTAGTTTGGGGTGTCGTTCTTAAACTTAAAGTCGACCTGTGGGTAGTAGATAGTGGCATCAACACCGGGCACGCCATACGGCTCGGTGTAGTAACTAACCGCAAACGAATGGTTAACTCGCTCCAAAATTGGCAGACCAGCGTTCAAGGCTGCACGGAAGGCGGTACTCGAAACCTGGCACAGTCCACCGCCATACTGCAACTCCTGCCGGTCGCCCAAGATCACCTTTGACGGCGCATAACCGGTCTGCGGGCCAACGTCACCCAAGATCTTACCAAACGAGAACACCTCACCCGGCTTGAGTAACACACCGTCGTAACGCGCCTGGCCAACCCGCACATTTTGCATGCGCTCTGGCGCCGAACCCGGGAAGTAGCTCACGCCTTCGCTGACCAGCTCCTTAATTCCCAACTGCCCTAGGTTGCCTTCGTGCACCGCCGGCTTGACCACGCTGGCGGTAACCATCACCTTGCGATCGCTGCCGGCCTGCTTGAGCGCCTCAATAATCTGCGCCGAGGCTTTTGGCACATCGAGCGTCACCCCGTCGACGCTGGCCGCCTCAACCACCACCCGCCCATCGGCAAAACCGAGTTTGGCGTTTTTGGGCTCCTTGCTGATCTGTTTTGATAGCTTGTCGACAAACGACTGTACTCGCTGCGGATCTACCGATAAATTGACCGACTCCTGAATTACTGGAGCATAAAAACCACCCAAGGGACCGATCGCCATATCGGTACGATGACCCAGCGCTGTAACATTCACCCAGCCCAAAATGGTTGGCTGGCTAATGGCCTGGCTAACCGAACCAGCCGTGACCGTAAGGGGCGAGGATACGAGCGTGCCTGCCTGCTGCTTGGCCCCAGCTAAGGTATCTTCGTCGACGGTGGCTTTGACCAAGTATATTGGGGCCTGAATGCGGCCGTTCTGACTACCGCCAAGCTGCTGCTCAACCTGTAATACCAATCTACCAATGTCTAGACGGCGGCCGGGCTGTGACGGCGACACCACCACCTGATCATTATTAAACTCCAGGGTAGCATTCGCTACCGGCTTGGTGACATCTTGGTCAACCTGTTTGATGTAAGGAGTTAGAGCGGAGTGATCATAGTTCAAGCCAGTTACTTTGGTGGGGCGAGCGGTTAAGCTGCGTAAGCGGGCATGCAGCTGGTCGATTGGACTGCCGGTTCGACCATACCTATAGGCTTCTTCAACCACATGTTCGGCCGGAGCGACTTTAAGACCACTGACCGGAATCCTCAAAGTGGTCTTATTGTAGTCGACCAACAGTTCTTTGCCCTGGTACTGGATGGCCTCTTGTTCGAGCTGATGCTGAGCGGCTGCGCGCGTAAGTCCACCAACATTAATCCCGTTTACCGTAACACCAGGTAAGATCCGGTTGTTGTTCACGAGAAAGGATATGATAAGGGCCAAAGCCACCATTACCGCTAGAGCGAACGGGATTAGCTTAACGATCCGAAAATGTTGATTTAGGCTTGGCATATACTCTTTAGTATAACTTAAGTGAGTGATCTTGCTTAGACCCAGCCCCAACTGATATACTAAGCTTATTCAAGGGCGAAAATTAATTGACTAAAAGACTATACAAAAATAAAAAAATCCTCTTTCCCCTTATCGCAATTGCTATTATTGTCACGGGGGTAGCTTTATACGTTAAATTCAACCAAAAATCGGCCGACTCACCGACCCAGCAAGAGTTACGCGAACAAGAGAAGGAGGCCGGGCCAGCTGATCCGAAAGCCACAAACGAGGCAACTCAGCGCCAACGAGCAGCCGAAGGCAATACTAGCAAAAACAGTGCCGAGCCTTTAAAGCAGTCAGTGGTTGTTTATATTAGTTCGGCTGGTCAAAGCGGGGGCGATATTTTTGTAAACGCTATCGTTGAAAACCAAACATCCGGGAACTGCACTCTTACTTTAACTAAGGCGGGCAGCCCCACGGTTACTCGTGCTGCCCAGCTTGGTCTTGTTACCTCGTATTACGCTTGCCAAGGCTTTACAATTGAGCGCGGGGCATTTGCGCAGCCCGGGGACTGGACTGCAGTGGTAAGTTTTAGCAATAATCAATCAGAAGGTAAGTCAAAGGAGCAAAAGGTAACGGTTCAATGATGATGCAAATAAAAAAACTGCTTCATATAGGCCAGCTTTGCGCCACCTACCTAGTGATGGCGGGTGGCCTAACTGTGGTCCTGGCGCAGCCAGCTGCTGCCTTTAATCCCGAGCGCATTATTGATGATGCGGTCTTTACTAACAAAAACTCCATGACCGTGGGTGATATCCAAAACTTCCTTAATAGTAAGGTACCCACTTGTGATACCTGGCACTCACCCGGTTCAGGGTCACAGGGTAATCAACCACCATGGACTTGTTTAAAAAACTACTCAGAAGGTGGGCGCAGTGCTGCTCAGATAATTTATGACGCTGCACAACAATATAATATAAATCCTCAAGTAATTTTGGTGACTCTCCAAAAAGAAAATGGCCTTATTACCGACACGTGGCCATATCACTGGCAGTACCGAACCGCTATGGGCATGGGATGCCCAGATGGAGCTCCCTGTGACTCCCAATATTATGGTTTTGCTAATCAGATTAATCAGGGCGTGCGGCACCTAGCTGGCTTTTACAATCAAAGTGCTGGATGGTATATACCTTACCGTCCTGGCTCGTCATACGTAAAATACCACCCCAATGCCAACTGTGGTGGTACCACCCTTAATATTCAAAACCGGGCAACTGCCGCCCTATATAGCTACACCCCCTACCAACCAAATGGTGCTGCCCTAAATAATATGTACGGAACCGGTGATGGTTGCAGCTCTTATGGTAACCGTAATTTCTGGAGAGACTTCACAAACTGGTTCGGGAGTACATTGGGAGAGCCAAATGAGGTTGATTTAAGCTGGCTATTTGAAAATCTAGAAGGAGATGGGGCGGCTATTAGCGGATATGACTCGCGAGTTGGCCAGACTCCCTCGCTGGTTGAGTTTAATTCAACACTTCAGTCCTTCTATTACGATTCTGGGGCCGGTAATTTAAGGAGGGCTTATGCTGATTCTGGCGGTTGGCACTTTGACGTGCTTGATGGAGCTGGTGGAGCCGATGGTCGAATTGATGCAAACGTAGGAGTTATGACCGATTCAATTGTATACGGTGGCAACCTACATATCTTTTACTACGACGTAACCAATGGAAATTTACGGCATGGGTGGACTGCCGACGGATCCAGTTGGTCGTTCGAGACCCTAGACGGAGCCGGTGGCCCCCCGGGTGTTTACAACGCCAATGTAGGCCAAAACCCCTCAATAGTTGTTCAAAATGGAGTGATGCATGTATTTTACTACGACGTTTCCAATAACAATTTGAGGCACGGTTGGCTGGTGGACGGACTTGGTTGGCGGTTTGAAAACCTCGATGGCGATCCAGGATCGATCGGGCGCAAGAATGGCAACATTGGCGAAAACTCTACCGCCCTGATTCTGGGTGAAACTCTACAATTATTCTATTACGACGCAAGTGATGGCAACCTGCGGCACGCCTGGAATCACCCAACTCTTGGGTGGATGTTTGAAAACCTCGATGGCGATCCAGGATCGATCGGGCGCAAGAACTCTAACCTCGGTGTCGACCCAACTGCAGTAGTCGTTAATAATAACCTTCAGCTATTTTACCTTGACGCAAGTGATGGCAACCTGCGGCACGCCTGGACTACTCCCGGGGGTTGGCGGTTTGAAAACCTCGATGGCGATCCAGGATCGATCGGGCACAAGAATGCATATTTAGGCCTGATGCCCAAAGTTGTGAGTCATAATGGTGAGATATACGTCTTTTACTACGACCAAACGAATGGGGGCCTACGGCATGCATATGCTAACGACACGGGATGGCATTTCGGTAATCTTGACGGAATAGCCGGAGGAGTATCTCAGCACTACGCTGATTCAGGATATGATCCGGCGGCAATATCATATAATGGAAGCTTACAGCTTTTCTTCTATGACCACACAAACGGTAACCTGCGGCACGCCTGGGGCGTAAGATAATGCGAGGCAAATAGAATATGACCATGCTTGAACATTTTGTCTATGCCGAAACCACCTGGAGCAAAGAGGATCCGAAGGAAATTGCCATTCACGCAATACCAGATAAAAGCCAGGTGCTGGATGTTGGCTGCGGGGTTGGAGGGTTCGGTAAGTGGCTGAAGCAAAATAAGAAAGCTGTCGTTACTGGCATTGATGGACATCCAGATGCAGTCAAAGAGGCTAGGAAAAACCTTGATAGTGCAGTTAAGCTAGACCTAGACGATACTGAAAGTGTAAAAAGGTGGGCTAAAGGAAAAAGTTTTGAAGTCATTACCTTCATTGATGTGCTTGAGCACTGCCTGTACCCAGATAAGCTACTTAATATATTCCGAGAAGCCCTCAAACCCAATGGCATCATTGTAGTGTCACTACCAAACATCGCTCACTATAGTGTTCGCTGGAATCTGGCCCAGGGGCGGTTTGACTACGCCGATAGCGGGCTACTTGATCGAACCCACGTACATTTCTACACCAAAAAAAGCGCCTTGGAGCTCATTACTGATAGTGGATTTGAGGTGCAAGAAGTCAACCACACCAGTCCAAAAAGCGGGCTTAAGGGCCTCGTGGCCAAACTTGACCCAACACTTACCGCTATTCAGTTTGTGACTGTGGCTAAAAAAGCCGCATGATATCGATCGTTATTGTCGCCTATAACTCCGACGACACACTTGGCGACTGCCTTGCATCCCTCACCAAACTAAAAGACACCGAAGTTATCGTGGTGGATAACAACTCACAGGATAAAAGTGCAGCCGTTGCCACCAAGTATAAAGACGTGAAGCTCATCAAGTCCTTGAAAAATCTCGGCTTTAATGGCGGAAATCAGCTGGGTTATGAAGCTTCACTCGGCGAAATAGTTGTATTCCTCAATCCCGACACCCAAGTCCCTGCCGACTTCTCTGAGCGACTTCAAAAAGCCTTTAGTGACCACCCAGAAGCCGGCATTATTGGATGCCGCATCAATAATGAAGATGGCAGCCTCCAGCGAACCTGCAATCGTCTTCCTACCCTCCGGTCGCTACTCTTTGAGCACTCGGGTTACCACACTCTGTTTCCGAACAGTGCAGCCTATAGTCGGTACATCTATAGAGACTGGGACCGATCAAGTAGTCGGTATGTTGATGCCGTCTCGGGTGCCTGCACTTCCGTCAGAAGATCTTCTTTACAAAAGATTGATGGTCTTGATACGGCTTATTTTCTCTTTTATGAGGAATTTGATCTGTCTCAGAAAATCTTTAGCATCGGCCAAAAAGTCTGGTTTGAAAGTGACCTTATTGTCACGCATATTGGCTCAACTTCGACCAAGAAATCTAACCAAGATTTTATTAACGCTACCTATGCGAAAAGTCGGGATCGATACTTAAAAAAGTGGCGAGGAAGCTCCTACCTCAGCCTCTTCCATGGCCTGTGCTGGCTATGCAACAAGCTTGGTGGACTAAAAAGTCGAATTCAACCAGGTCTGCTAGCCTAAATTCGTGTTAAGATATGAAGCAATATGAGCAAGCATAATACGTCCCCGAAAGTTATGACCGTCTTTGGTACCCGACCAGAGGCAATCAAATTGGCGCCGGTTATTCAAGAACTCGATCGCCGCGAAATCAATCAGGTAGTTTGCGTTACCGGCCAGCATCGCGAAATGCTGGACCAGATGCTAAGCATTTTTAATATTTCACCCGACCACGACCTCAACATTATGGCTCGCGGCCAAAGCCTCAGCCATATTGTCTCTAAGTCACTAACCGGCCTAGATTCGGTTATTGAAGACGAGAAACCCGACCTTATTGTGGTTCAGGGCGACACTACTACTACTTTTGCGGCAGCCTTAGCTGGTTTCTTTCATAAAATCCCAGTTGCTCACATTGAAGCTGGATTGAGAACAAACAACAAATATAGCCCCTTCCCTGAAGAGATTAATCGTCGCATGGTTACGCAAATTGCCGACCTTCATTTTGCGCCAACCGATACTGCAGCCACCAATCTTGCAAAGTCGGGCGTTCAAAATAATGATATTTATATTACCGGTAACACCGTGATAGATGCGGTCCTTCAGGTTTCCAATCTATTAGCTCCGGTTGAAAATACCGAGCTTAAAAAATTGATTAGTGACGATAAACAGTTTGTTTTGGTAACTACCCACCGCCGAGAAAACCTTGGTGATGGCATGGAATCAATCTTTACCGCCATTAAGCGCCTAGCGATCGACTTCCCTCAAACCACCTATCTTTTCCCGGTTCACCTGAATCCTGCTATCCGGGAGCACGCCGAGAAAGTTTTTAACGGTGTCAGCAACGTTATCCTAACTCAGCCGTTTTCCTACACCGACATGGCCATTTCGCTCAAAACCACCTATATGGTTCTTACTGACTCTGGCGGCATTCAGGAAGAGGCTCCGGCCTTTGGTAAACCAGTACTCGTTCTCCGAGACACCACCGAACGCCAAGAGGGGGTGGACGCCGGAACTGCCATCCTCACAGGAACCGACGAGCAGGCGATTTATCGGTCGGCCCATAAACTCTTAAGTGATGCCAATGCCTACCGCGAAATGTCACACGCCACCAACCCCTATGGTGACGGGACCGCCGCCCGCCAGATTGTTGATGCCCTAAAAAACTACTTCGACCGTGATTAACAAAGGGCGCCAACTAGCGCGTGGCGGACGAAATCTTCTTGGCTCACAAACCGCCAAGGATTCCTCGGTTATGTTTATTGGAAACTTTTTAAACTCCGTCCTATCACTAGTAACGGTTGTATTGGTTTCACGAGCGCTGGGGCCGGAGCAGTTTGGTATTTTAGCAACCTTTACCGCCGTATCAACCACCCTCCTCGGACTAACCAACTTCGGCCTTGATACCGCCGCCATCAAAATCATATCGGCTCACCTAGTAGATGATAAGCGTAAGGCTGCAGTAGCCATGCGAGTGGTGCTAAAACTTGAACTAGCAACCGGGTTCATTATTGGTGTAGCCGGCCTCTTCTTCGCACCAGCAATTGCTGGTCTTCTTGGTGGTAGCCACCTTACTTTTGCCGTCCAGATGGCCTTCTTGGCTGCGATGTTTGGGTCGGCGGCGGCCTTTGTTGGGCCATTTTTCGTTGCCTACCGGCAGTTCTTCAAAAACGCAACCGTTGGGCTATTAGGGGGAGTTATTCGAACGATTATCATCCTTGGCCTGGCAGCCATCTCGGCCCTCAGCCTTTCAAGTGTTCTATGGGCCTACGTTACGGTACCCGTTGTATTCTTTTTTGCCGGTCTGCTTATTGCCCCTAAAGATTGGCGAGTTAAAGCCACAAAAGACGAGCAGAAAGATGCCTTTAAGGAGATTTTTCATCTGAGCAAATGGATTCTGTTATCCTATGTAGCAACCGTATTAGCCGGTAAGCTCGATATCTTTCTACTCTCACGCATGCAAGGAAGTGAGGCGGTAGGTTTATACGCTGCCGCCCAACAGCTTGCCTCAATTATGCCGCTGCTCATTGGTGCTATCAGCACCGCCGTATTACCTCGCTTCAGTCAGTTTGCAAAAGAGGGCGTTCTTAAGCAGTACTATAAAAAGACTTTATTTGCCGCTATGGGGTTGGCTGTCCTTCTTTCACCTGTGATCTTTTTAAGTGAATTCTTTATTAACTTAATCTTTGGCGACAAGTATGAAGCCGCCATTCCAGTCTTCCAAATTTTGTTTGGCGCCTACCTTATTGCGCTCCTTGGTAATGTTTTAAGCCTGTCCATGTATGCCCTGAATAAGCCAAAGGCCTTGACCTTCATTAACTATCTTGGCCTGGCGACTACCATTATCTTCTACCCAATTCTTATTAGCTCGCTGGGGATTACCGGGGCCGCCTGGGCCTTCTTGTTTAATAACCTCATGGGAACCGTCCTCTCAATCGCTGTAAGCTGGAGAGCGGTCAAAAAGTATGGCTAAGAACCTTCTTGTTATTGCGCCGTCCTATGAGCCTCGTAATGGTGGTGTGGAGCAACATATTCAAAACGTGCTCCCTCATATTGCCCGAGGCGGCTACGCGGCCATCATACTTGTTCGCTACCATCCAGATATTCCTCGGCGACAAACCATCAATGGAGTCCCGGTTTTACGACTTCCGCGCCGCGACAACCCTCTCAACCTTGGATTATGGTGCCTTACTCACCTCCTGCTGCTCCGCCGCGCCGACGTGGTGCACAGCCATGACTACTTCCCACAACTCATTCGCCGCCTGCTGCCCCAAAAGCGGTGGGTGCACACCTTTCATGGGTATGAAGGCTACCCCCTTGACCCTGGCGCCATCAAGGCTCGCCAAGCTGTCCAAAAAAAGGTTGACCGAAGCATCGGTGTAGGAGAGTTTATCGCCAAATGGTATGGCACCCCCTGCGATGCCTGGATATATGGCGCCGTTGATGCCCAGCGTATTCCGGCTATTCCAAAAAAGCTATCTTATGATGCTGTTTTCTACGGCCGTCTAGAAGCCGACACCGGCGTAGAGGCCTATCTTCAGGGCTTCTCGCTTATCGCCAATAGTCACCCAGAAGCGCGGCTTCTGGTTGTTGGCAGCGGCTCGCTCGAGGCTAAACTTAAGCATTTCTGTCAAAGTAAAAAGCTTGATGTCAGCTTTGTAGCCTCTACGCCCGACGTCCTCAAGCATGCCGCCCGGGCTCGTGTAGCGTTTGTGTCTGGCTACCTTGCTATTCTCGAAGCCTCAGTAATGCAAAAACCAATTGTGGCCTACTATGGCACTCCGATTAAAAAAGACTACCTCGAAATGCATCCAAGGGCAGACTCGTTTGCCATTGCTAGCAGTCCAGAATTGATAGCAGAAGGGTATGAGAGCAGCCTAAAAGTCTCCGCGTCCCAACTCAAGTCGTTTAAGCAATGGTCTCTCCAGCAAACCTGGGATAAGGTCTCGGCGCTATACCTTAGTTACTACCAAAGCTTGGATGAGTAACCGGAACTGATTCCGCTTTTTTAATAGGGTAGCGATCGGGACTAAGGTGCTTTTTAAGCTTAAGCGCTGGCTTTTCAATAGCATGCCACGATAAGGCCGATAAAATAATAATGATCGGCGTAGCCGCCATAATCAGCTCAACCGGAGATATTGCTGGGTATTTTGCCACAACAACCTGTTGAATAGGAAAGGCGTAGATATACATACCATATGAGACGTCTCCAGCTTTACCAAAATTCTGTAATCTTCCAAAATCCATAAAACCGATACAGAGCACAATATAGGGTAGGATGAATACTCCTGCCAAATAATTTACTGGCGTAGCCGCCACCCAAGCAAACAGCAGCAGCGCAACGATTAAAAAGCGGGCATTTAGGCGAATTTTATCCCTTAAGTGGTAGCAGGACATCCCAGCCAAAAAGTAGCCAAAAAGCTTAAGAAATATGACTGGAGCCACTGGGAAAAGCGGCACCTTAGTTGCCGGATCAACGCCGAGCAAAATATAATTCATAACAACAATAAGCACCAATAAGCCCACCATTAAGCGCCTGTGTCGTACGATCCCGATTGTCGCTACAATCGCAGCCACGATATAAGCCATGAACTCAAACGGCAACGTCCATAATGATCCATTAACCGTTTGAGCAAGAGGGTTTTCCATAAAAAGACCCGGCAATGTGCTTGCTATTGAAAAAATAAAGACATTATTAAAATAAGCCCATGTAACTGGGTCTAAAAGATATTGCCGTACCGGTGTTTCACTGAATAAAGCTCCAACAATAAAAATCGTGAATAGTGTTACACCGAGGAGGCCCGGAATAATCCTGAGGGCCCGCTTTAAAATAAAAGCTGAAAAACGGGGGTGAAGCTCCCAGCTCTGAGCAATTAAAAATCCGCTAATAATAAAGAATGTGGCTACGCCGAGTGCTCCAAATGAAAAGGCACCAATGTGCGGCTCCTGCTCGCCTACCAGCGCAAAGCTATGGCTTACAATAACCAGGAATGCTGCCGAAAAACGTAGAAAATCTAAGTTGTTCTGACGCCCATTGAGGCGCACAGTTAACCGTACCCCCTCTTTTAAATAGTTAACCACTCTAATAACTACCAACCTTACTCGTATGTATTGAGTGTAAGCTAACCAGCTAGAAAAATAAACCGATTAACCAAGGCTGGGTGCTAGAATTACAGGAGTACTATTTATGAATCTTCGTATTCCCTCTTCGAGCCAAGCAAATTTGACCGCAATCAGACTAGGAGCGCTGGGCCTAGTGATCTATTGGGCGGCTCTACCGGTATTACCCCCCTATCTACAACAATCTGTTCATGGGTTATGTCGGCTTTACGCATGCTATAGCCCTACTGCTTATGATCATATTTTTGTACCGGCATATGGCCCAATCAGGCCAAAAACTTATTTAGCCGCCTGGCCAGCACGCAGTTATAGCGACAAGACAGTTTGAACTTCGGCGCCGTGACAGTATAATATTCATATCTATGCAATCCAGTAAATCTGCCGCAAAGCCCAAAGTTACTCTAATAACCACCGAGCGCAACGAGGTTGATTCAATAGCCGAGTTTCTTGACTCGGTGCTCAGCCAGTCAACACCACCAGACGAAATCGTTATAGCCGACGGGGGCTCTACCGACGGAACTGTCGACATTATTAATAAGTACATATCTCAAGGGGCGCCCATAAAGCTCATTAATGCTCCAGGGAACCGCTCAGTTGGACGTAATGCTGCCACTGAAGCGGCCAGCAACGAGATTATTGCCTGCACCGACGTTGGCTCTAGGCTAGATAAAGACTGGCTGAAAAATATTATTGAACCCTTTGTCAACAACCCGCAGGCAATGGCAGTTGCCGGATTCTTTTTGCCGGAGCCAAAAACCTATTTCGAAAAAGTCTCTGCCACCCTCATGCTCGACCCCAACGACAAAATTGATATATCTACTTGGCTCCCCTCCAGCCGCTCTATTGCCTACAAAAAGACTGCTTGGAAGAAGGCGGGAGGATACCCTGTTCATACCAATTTTAATGAAGATACTCCTTTTGATCTTGCACTCAAGGCGCAGGGCTATAAGTTTGAAGATGGATTAAAAGCGATTGTATACTGGCGACCACGACCCAACGCCAAGGAGTTTTACCGCCAGTACTACTTTTATGCTGTTGGCGACGGAATTGATAGTATCTATATCCGCCACTTCATACGATTAACAGCTCGCTATGCGATAATACTTGGCCTGTTTATCGCCGCTCTAGTTATTAATCCATGGTTAACCCCAATAATAATTGCCTTGATCGTCTTACAGACCCTTCTTAGAGTCCGTAAGGCCTGGCGCAAAATAGGCGGCCTTAAGACCCTGATGCTCATGGGTTATCTCATAACTCTATATGATCTATCTCAGATGCATGGCTACTGGCATGGCTACATTAATAAAAAACGGCTCCGGTCGAGCGGCAAGCTGGTGCGATAGCACGCGCAAGTTATCAAATGAAGATTAGTGTAGTCATTGCCGCATACAACGAATCAGACTTTATTGCTGATTGCCTAAACTCTGTTAAGTTTGCCGACGAGGTCCTGGTAATCGATGATAATAGTACAGACGATACAGCGCTTATTGCGAAACAGCATGGCGCAATCGTGATTAAGCGTAAGCTAGATGGCTTTGCCACCCAAAAGAATTTTGGTATCGATAAAACAAAGAATGATTGGGTTTTAATTCTTGATGCCGACGAAAGAATTAGCGCTGAACTAGCCTCCGAGATCCAAGCACTTACCAAACCAAGAGCGGCGGCCTACTCCATGCCGTTTAAAAATTTTATTGGCAAAAAATTGCTCCGGCACGGTGGCCTTTACCCAGATCACCACACCCGACTATTTAACAAAAAACTTGCTCGCTATGGTCAACGAGAGATACATGAAATGCTAGATATTAAGGGCGAGGTTGCCAAGCTTAATGGTCCAGTCATCCACCTTACCTATGCGAACTATCGTGAATACTACCAAAAAGTCAAAAAATACGCTGCCCTGGAGGCAAAAGTGTCTTCGGATGCCCCCTCAGTTGCCCGTATTGTCAAAGAGTTTGGGCGCCGCTACCTCAAGCTTGGAGGCTATAAAGATGGCTTTGCTGGTTTAGTTAGTGCTGTACTATTAGCTTACTACCAGCTTGAATTGCGCCGATTACGGCGGGAGGGTGTATGAAGGTATTATTTTATATTCGCCAAAATCATAACCAGGTTAAAGGTGGTGATCTAGTGCAGTTGTATTCTACCGCCAATGCCCTCGAAGCCAAGGGGGTAAAAGTTGATTTTTCGTCAGACCCAAAGCTAAATCTAAAGGCGTATGATTTAGTACACATCTTTAACTCGCCGCGGTTCGAAGAGACCGTTCGGTTTGCCAAAAATGCTAAACGCCAAAACATACCACTAGCGTTTAGTACAATATACTGGTCCAAAGATGAGCTTGCGGTTGGAATAGCTAATTCTACTAAGGTCAGGCTTGTTAGGTCTATACTCGGCGTATCCATTACTAAAACCATCTGGAAACTTACTAAGCGCCAGGAGTTAAAAAGCCAAAAACCAAACATTTATGAACTGGAGCGTTGGCTTTTTGCTAACTCCGATATCCTACTACCCAACTCGCACGGAGAGATGCGCGAGATAGAAAAAAACTTTGGGCTCAAAAACCTCCCCTACCATCCTGTTCGAAACGCGATTAATGCAAAGAGTTTCACCAAGCAACCTTCAAAAGAAAGAAGCCCTTATGTCTTAAGTGTCGGCCGGGTTGAAAACCGCAAAAACACCCTTAAGCTAATTGAGGCCTGCATTAATTTGGGGTATAGCCTGGTTTTGATCGGCGGGTATGACCCCAATGACTCATATGGTAAGAGGTGCCTTGCTTTAGCAAAAAAACACGGCTTCACCCACATACCAAACCTCGACCAAAAAGAGCTGTTGCCGTACTTTTACGAAGCCAAGGTTCATGCGATGGTAAGTTGGTACGAAACTCCCGGTCTTGCAACCATGGAGGCAGCCTGCGGTGGGTGCAGCATCGCTACCACCGATCGCGGATCAACCCGTGAATACTTTGAAAACCTGGTTAATTACTGCGACCCCTTCTCTAAGAAAAGTATAGAAAACGCCCTTCAAAAAGCTATGACGTCACCCTCTAATTTTGGTCTGCGCTCCAAAATATTAAGTGAGTACACTTGGGATAAGGCGGCCGATGACACTCTAGAGGGGTACCGGGAGCTGCTGTCATGAAAAAAGTTTGGCTCGAAATCACCCATCTATTGGTCACTCCAACTAGGCACCCGAGCGGTATTGGCTACTACACCCAACGGCTAATTGACAGCCTGGCCGAGCGCCAGAAGCCAAATATCACATACTCACTGGTCGGGAACTCATTTATAACCAATAGAATAAGTTCGCTTGTTGCGCATAATCCTATGAGCAAAAAACTATTCCGGCTCTTTCCGGGTAAGATTTTTAATCAACTAGTAAAGCGGGGGTTACTTCCCCCACTCGAGTTGCTATATCGCGGACGCCCAGACTTAATTGTTACGTTTAACTACGTTAGATTCCCAACCCTAAAAAACACCCGTACCATAACTACTATTCACGATCTTACTTATATTAGGTTGCCGGAGTATGTAGAGTCCAAGAACCGGGCTTTTTTAGAGAAAACGGTACCGCACTCAATTAAAGCATCTTCGATGATAATCACCCTGTCTGAAGCCTCAAAAAAAGATCTCATTGATGAATTTGATTTAAGCCCGGACGATATACGTATTGTGCCTCCCGGTGTTGATCCCAGTAACTTTAAAAATGCTGAGCTCAACCAAAAGCAGCGCCAAAAGTATAAAATACCAGGGGAATACCTACTATACCTTGGCACAATTGAGCCTCGGAAAAACATCGACGGAATTATTCGAAGCTATAGCCTACTTTCAGCCAAAACTCAATGCCGATTTGCGCTGGTTTTGGCCGGCGGCAGCGGCTGGCATGATCAGGATATTCAACAACAAATTAGGGATTATGAAGGCCCTGGATCAATTATCCTACCCGGCTACATTGATGCAGCTGATATCGCCTCCATATACTCCGGCGCCCGTGCGTTTGTATTCCCGAGTCACTACGAAGGCTTTGGTATGCCCGTACTTGAAGCCATGGCCTCTGGAACACCGGTTATAACTGCTAACAACTCTAGCCTGCCCCAGGCCGCCGGTGATGCCGCAATCTTGGTTGATAGTCGCAATATCGATGAACTTTCTCAAGCCATGGAGCGTATCACCGCCGATGATAAACTTTGCGCGGAACTTGTAGCCAAGGGCTATGAGCACGTTAAGCTTTTTAGTTGGTCTAAATCCGCTCAGCAGCTCGAGGAAGCCATTGAATACACGCTGACTAGGCCTAGTAAATAACACCTGGTAAGCTACAATTATGAAAGTGTTATTCATTGATTCCAAACTAAAAATCTTGTTCACCATCAATAGGCTGCAAGCCCTGCCAAGGCAACAGATATTTTTATGCGGTATTCTGCTGGTATTGCCACTAGAGCGTATTCCTAGTCTTGATATTGCTGGCACAACGGTACGGCTCAGTCAGATAATTGCTATTTTGCTAATAGCAACATCCCTAAAGCTATTATGGAACAAGAAAGGCGAGCTACTTAAGTTGCCCTGGGTATTTTTAGTATCCTTCAACTTACTTGCATTAATTTCTTCACTTTTAAGCCTGCAACCGGACGAAGCTCTTAAAACCACCGCCTTTATCTGGTTTGTATCTTTAATAGCCTTTTTGGTTAGCCAGGTTTTTGATAAAAAATATTTACCTTACTACTTAGTGGCCGGCGGTATTGGAGTTGTTTTGTCCTGTATGTTTGGTATTTATCAGTTTTTTGGTGACTTAGCGGGCCTTTCCCCCTGGATCACGGGGTTGCGTGAACAATACATGAAAGGTGGTATTTTTGCCTTTCCTCGCATTCAGTCAACTGGTCTTGAGCCGTTATACTTTTCGAATTACCTCCTTATTCCTTTAGCCCTGAGTCTTGTCGGCCAAGTTTTCCTCAGTAAGCGCCTATGGCCCCTAACAATGCTCATATCGACGCTAATTATATTGGGGCTTTCTAGGGGTGCCATGGTAGCGGCTGGCATTATTGTTTTTATTATTGCCGTATGCGGAGCCATAAAAAAGCGATGGCGGCCTGGGGCCTTAACTATTGCAACCATAATAGGTGCGATTGCGATCTCTCTTTTACTGGTTGGATTTGCAAGTTTTGTGTCCAACCAAAACAATGCGAATAAAAAAACCAATGCAAAAAAGAATGTTGAGGAGTTTACCGACCAGGCAATCAACGTTAATCAGGGAGAATCAGTTGAAGGGAGAGCCCTTACTCGAAAACTAGCCGCTAAAGCAGCGGCAGAAAATCCAATACTGGGCATTGGTGCTGGCAATTTCGGATATTATGCCAATCAACAACGCCCAGACAAGTTTACCTCCCCAGACACGATCGTAAATAACGAAACACTGGAAATAGGAGCCGAGCAGGGCCTAGCCGGCCTAGCCCTAATTATGCTATTTGGATGGAGCTTGATTAAGTCGGCTATTAAATACGTTTTTTCGGGCGCCGATAGGAGTCTGAGACTTACCGCCCTAGGCTTATTGGTCGGATTAGTCGGAATTGTTTTACAGTACCAACTATTCTCTACTTTATATATAACCCATATCTGGGTATATATTGGCTTGTTAGCCGGTATCGTACTAACTAACCCCAAAGTAAAACCGGCAAAATGAAGATTGCTATTGACGCTCGCATAATTTACACCAGTACCGGTCGCTATGTTGACCGCCTACTTCAACAACTCCAAAAGCTTGATACCGAAAATGAGTATGTCGTCTTGTTAACCGCTAAGGATTTTGATCGCTGGGAGCCAACATCCCCCAACTTCACCAAAGAGGTTGCCGACTATCCGCCCTATACTTTTCGCGAACAGCTTGGTTTTGCCTGGCTGCTCTACCGATTACAGCCAGATTTAGTTCACTTTACAGCCCCCCATCCACCCCTACTTTACTTTGGCAAATGGGTAACAACTGTACACGATTTAACGCTTATAAACTTTATTAACAAGCGAAGAACCAACCCGCTTAAAGACTTTTATAAAAACACAATCAAGCCATTGGTGTTCAAGATGGTTTTGCGTCGCATTGTAGGCTACTCAAAAGCAATTATCACTCCTACAAATTATGTCCGCCAGCAGATCGTATCTGGATACAAAGCCGACCCCAGCAAGGTTACTACCACCCTAGAAGCCGGTGAACCACCTTCTAGCAAAAGCACCCCCATCGCTAAACTCAAGGGCAAGAAGTTTATTTTGTATGTCGGCAACGCCTTCCCTTATAAGAATCTAGGCTCCCTCGTGGAGGCATTTGCTATATCAAAACTAAATGGCTATCAATTAGTTTTAGCTGGTAAGCTCGACTTTTTCTATCAAGAATTAGCGGAATACGTGATTAGCCATGATATTAAAAACGTATATTTTGCTGGCTATGTAAGCGATGAGGAATTATCTTGGCTTTACCAAAATGCCAGTATTTATGTGTTTCCTTCACTGTCGGAAGGCTTTGGTTTGCCGGGGTTAGAGGCAATGAGCTATGGCTTACCTGTCGCATCCTCGAGCGCTACCTGTCTACCAGAAGTGTACGGAGATTCAGCGGTTTATTTCGACCCTAATAATATTAAGGAAATAGCTGAGGTTCTTAAAAAAACTTTAAAAGATTCTAAATTGCTTAATAGGCTACGTAAAGCCGGCCCAAAACGCGCCAGCAAGTTTAGCTGGGAGCAAATGGCTAGACAAACTCTTAAGATTTATAATGGCGTTGATTAAGTAACCTATCCCTAGCCATAGCCGAGGATAGGTTACAGAAGTTCACCTAAAGCGGAAGGTCCACACCTTACTCTTTCCGCCGAGGCCTGGTCTGGGCTGTACCTCAAACTGCACCTGGCGTGTCTTGGTGTGCTGGGACACTCTCTTTGCGATCATTCGCATTACCGGCTTTATCACCCAGGCGTCCAGCTCGATGGCGTAGCTATTGGAATCATTTGCCCTGGGGTAGATCTTGGCTGAGCTAACAAAGGGCAAGCGCTCGAGGCTACGGCGGAGGGATGTGGCGCTTTCGACGGAGCCGAGCCTGAGCTCAACCAATCGAACTGCACGACCCTCATACCCAACCGGCAACACCTGCAGGCAAACCGAATCCATAACAACTCCTTAGCGAAGAGTGTTATTACAGTAAAACATATATTTACAAAAAATCAATAGCGAGGACTCTCAGGCTACCCAACCTTCTTAATTACCAGTCGCCTTCTACCCCCATCACCACGTGACTCCGTCACAACGCCCTCATAGTCAGATAGCGCCGAATGAACATGTCGTCGCTCGGCCGCGCTCATGGGTGGCAGCACCACCTCGTGCCCACTCTCGATGACTCGGTCGGCAATCTTGACCGCCTTAGCCTCTAATCGCTCCAGGCGCGCCTGACGATACCCACCAATATCAACATGAACATACCAGCGCTCTGGGTACTCGGTCCGCACCAGCATGTTCACCATGTGTTGCAACGAGGTCAGGGTCTCACCACGGTGACCAATCAAGGTCCCGCTCAAATCTGAATCGAGTGCCAGCTCGATGGTTTGACCATCTACACTCACCTCAACCTCGGTGTTGACGCCAAAAAAGGTGAGCAGATCCTCGAGCTTCTGCTTAGCAAACTCTGGGGCGGCCAGCTGACTCACGAGCTGCTCCGTTTTTTGCGTGTTTTGCCGCTCTTAGCTTTCTTTTTGGTTGGACTGGTCGAAGACTCAGCCGTTGTTTGGGTAATCTTAACTGCATCCTCACCCTTACCTTTGACGGTGGTAATGGTTTTTGGCTGTTCGGCCGGGGTCTTCATCTCCTCCATCTCGTGAGCGTCACGGTTCAGCACAATGTGCTGCTGCAAAATGGCGACCAAGCTGGTTACCGCCCAGTACAGTGCCAACGCCGACGGCAAAGTTAAACCGACCAAAACCGTAATAACCGGGAACACCTTGGTCATGGTCATCATCAGCTGTGCCTGCTGATCTTGCGGCTTCTGCTTTGGCTGCAACATCTTGGTCTGATACCACTGAGCCACACCGGCTAGCACCGCTAGCAACACGTTTGGCTGAGTCAGGTTTACCACCCCAAACAGAGTCGGGCTGAACTGATTACTGTTGGCGATCACGTTCGCCACCGCCGGAAGCTGCTCAACCCAGCCATAGGCCAGACTGGCCAGCTTTTCGGGATGAACGCTGTCGCGGAACACAATATAGAGCGCAAAAAAGATTGGGAGCTGAATCAAGATTGGGAGCAGCGGCGCAAACGGACTGGTGCCGCGCTCCTTGTATAGCTCCATCAGCATTTGAGTCTGCTTTTCGCGATCGTTCCCAGTCTCCTTGCGGATCCGGGCAATCTCTGGGGCCATCTGTTGCATCAGTCGTTGTGAGTGCAGCTGCTTGGTTACTAGTGGCCAGAGCGCTAAACGCACCAAAATAGTCAATCCAATAACCGCCACACCAAAGTCGTGGCCAGGTAATATGGCGTAAATAATGAAAAGTATATTAAAAAGCGGTTCTACAAACAGGGTTGTAAACATATTGATTCTTTAATCCTCTACTATCACGTGCGCTTTTACTAAAGCCTGATCCAGCTGCTTTTTTAAACCAGCCGGACTCACCTCGGCCAAATCGGCACGTACTGTTACAACTATATCGTATCCGGGGCGAACTGTCTGCCAGCGGCTTTCCAGCTCGGCCACCACCCGGCGACGGTTGCGATTACGCACCACCGCTCGTTTATCAACCTTCTTGCTCACCACCACCACCACTCGGCTGAGCGGTAGATGATTTGGGGCAGCCTTGACCAATAGCTGATCGGCCCGCCCAAAACGACCGGTGCGAAAAACCCGCGAAATGTCGCGGGAATGTTTCAGCCGGTACTGGCGAGCAAGCATGACGACTAAATCGCGACTCGCTTACGGCCCTTTTGGCGACGGCGACGCAGTACCGATTGACCGGCTCGCGTGCTCATTCGCTTTAAGAAGCCATGAACGCGCTGGCGGCGTGATTTTTTTGGTTGATGAGTTCGCTTTGACATACCAAGGCATGATACGGAAAATTATCGGAAAAGTCAATCTGGTATATGAAATTTTTCTGAGTAAAAAAGTGGTTTTTCCACCAGCCTCAGTGGTTTTTCCCCAGACTTTTATCTGGTAAAGTAGTCACTGTGGATAAAAACCGACCTATTTTAGAGGTTGTGGACAACCCTAAAAAGCGGTTATGATTGGTGTAACACAAACCTAATTTCTGGTGGAGGTTTATGGATTCCAGCAAGGTCTGGCAAGCCATTTTAGGCGAGCTTGAGCTTACGATGAGCCGTGCGGTATTTAAGACGTGGTTTAAAGAAACCACGTTTCACGCTGCGTCCGGTAACCACATGGTGGTGGCCGTACCAAACATCTTTACTAAAAAGCGGTTAGAAAACACCTACGGCGAAAAGATTAAGGATATCTTAGGGCATCTTGATACTCCGGTTCAGACCATTGAATATAAGATTTCTAAACCCCCAGCCAACCCTAAAAAGGGTGGCAAAAAGGCGCCTGCCGCCGAGCCATCCCACAAAGATCAACTACTTGCACCAGCAACCGCTACCCCGACCATCACCTCAAGCAACATGGCGCGTAACCTGAGCTCCAGCCGTCTTAATCGTAAATACACCTTCGACAACTTTGTTACCGGTCCAAGTAACGAGCTGGCCTATGCCGCCAGTCAAGCTGTGGTAAAACACCCCGGCACCAAATACAACCCACTTTTCTTGTATGGCGGGGTCGGTCTCGGTAAGACTCACCTTATGCAGGCCATTGGCAACAGCATCCTCGAAGATGATCCGTCCAAACAAGTAGCCTACGTTACCAGCGAAGATTTTACTCGCGAGTTCCTGGATGGTATTCAGAACAAGACCATTAAAAGCTTCACCGATCGCTACCGCGGACTTGATGTGCTGATTGTTGATGATATTCAGTTCCTCGGCAAAAAAGAACGCACCCAAGAGGAGTTCTTCCACACCTTTAATGCCCTCTATCAGGCAAACAAGCAGGTGATCCTGTCGAGCGACCAACCCCCTTCTACCATCCCCAACCTCGAGGCACGGCTGCGTTCGCGCTTTGAATCCGGCATGGTCGCCGATGTTCAAAAGCCCGATCTCGAAACCCGTGAAGCAATCATTGAACGCAAGGCCAATGCGCTTGGCGCCGAGCTTTCAATGGAGGTGGTTGAATATCTGGCCAAAAACTGTCATCAAAACGTTCGCGAGCTCGAAGGAACCCTGACCAGCATCCTGGCTCAGTGTGAGTTAAAGAACCAAGCCCCCGAACTCGAGTTTGTCGCCGGCCTACTTGGTACCGTGGCGCCAAAGCGGCGCAAGTCGATCACACCAAAGTTCATTATCGAACAAACCGCCGCCTACTACGACTTAATGAGTAGTGACATTACCGGTACTCGCCGCGACCGAGACATTGTGGTACCTCGCCAGATCGCCATGTTCTTAATGCGCAGTGAGCTTGGTCTGAGCTACCCCAAGATTGCCAACCATGTTGGTGGGCGCGACCACAGCACCGCCCTGCATTCGGTCACCAAAATCGAAAAAGCCATCGAAAACGATCATGCCATTCGCTCAGAGGTCAACCTATTACGAGAAAGACTTACCCCGTAACTGGGGATAACTGCGGGAAAACTAGGGGGATATACATGGGACACACAGTTTATAACCAAAATCTTTTCCATAATCATACACGGATGATTAAATCTTTTACTCAATTCACCAAAGTAATCACAAGCTTTTTCAGTCCTGTTATCCACCCTTTTCACCAAGCCAAATACAAGCTTTTTCGCTTAAGAGTACTAAAATTATTCACTATCCCCAGTTTCCCCAGGCCCTACAACTACCTCAACCTAATTAAAAATTTAAAGTATACTAATAAGAACCTGAGGATGTGGAAAGAATTATGAAGGTACAGATAACTCAAGAAAATCTTGCGAAAGCACTAAATGTTACCGGACGCATAGTCGGAAGTCGTACCAGTCTTCCAGTACTGGGAAACGTTCTCTTAAGCACAGATAGCAATCGGTTAAAGATTGCTGCAACCAACCTTGAGATTGGTATCACTCACTGGATTGGTTGCAAGGTTGAGCAAGAGGGATCGATTACCGTACCGGCAAAACTTCTGACCGAGTTTGTGACCAACCTACCATCTGGTAAGAACCTTACTCTAGAATCAACCGATTCAAACCTTACCGTCACCACGCCTAACTATAACTCACATATAAACGGTATTTCGGCCGAAGAGTTTCCGGCAACCCCAGAGGTGTCATCGAAGCCGGTCTTAACCCTCCCCTCAGATCTTATGCGTGACGCGATCGCTCAGGTGGTGGTGGCCGCCGCACCGGACGAGAGTCGTCCGGTGTTAGCGGGTGTCTATATGTACATTGATGACGGTAAACTCAACCTGGTCTCTACCGATAGCTTCCGTCTGGCCGAGTACAAGCTCCCCTTACCTAAGAAGCATGAGGGCGAGCTCGAGGCGATTATTCCTACTCGCACGATGCAGGAGCTGGTCCGTATTCTGGGTGAGAGTCAGGGCCAGGTGTCGATGTATGTGGCCGATAACCAGGTGATGTTCCAGGCCGATGATGTCGAACTGGTTTCACGTTTGATTGAAGGTAAGTTCCCTGATTACCAGCAGATTATTCCTACCGCCGAAGAGACTCGAGCCACTCTTGATACCGCCGACTTTACCCGAGTGACCAAGATGGCTCACCTGTTTGCTCGCGAAAACGGTGGCAACATCCGGATTGAGGTACAGGCCGAAGGTGAACTACGTATTCTTAGTTCGGCTGCTCAGATTGGCGACAATGTGTCGAGCGCCCCATGCGAGGTCGCTGGCGATGATAATGAGATCTCATTAAACGCTTCATACCTCACCGATGCTTTAAACGCCATTAAAACCAAAAAGGTGTCACTGAGCCTGAGTGGTAAGCTCCAGGCCACCATGATTAAGCCCGAGGGCAATAACGCTCCCGAGTACCTCCATATCATTATGCCGGTCCGAACGTGAGGTCGTGTGATCTCGCGATTATCACTTACCAACTTTCGCTCATACCCACAGTACGAGGTTGAGCTCGATCCCCAACTCACCGTGGTGGTTGGTCCCAACGCTACCGGTAAAACCAACCTATTGGAAGCGATCTTTGTTCTAGCTACCACCAAATCGTTTCGCGCCAAAGATTATGAGTTAATGAACCATGATCAGAATTTCTACCGTATCACCGCTATGACACCCGAGGGTGAGTTGGGTCTTGGGTATCAAAAGACCGATCAAACCACCGAAAAGCGAGCCTACCTTGATAACACCAAGCAACCACTGGTGCGTCATGTCGGTAAGCTCAAGGTTGTCTTGTTTGAACCGAACGACACCCAGTTAATCCTGGGAGCCCCTGAGCGCCGGCGACGTTACCTCGACTTCATTCTGACCCAGACCGACCCTAACTACCTTTCATTAACTCACCGATATAAGCGAGTGCTGCAACAGCGCAATCGCCTACTGTCGGAGTGGAATGGCGACACCGCCGAGCTGTTTGCCTGGAACGTTAAGTTGGCTGAACTGGCGGCCGATATCGATGCGGCCAGACGCCAGGTTATCGATCATATTAACGATCTAGCCGTCGACGGCTATAAGTCTATCGCTGGCACCCAGGAGCCGGTTCAGCTGCGCTATATCGGCTCGGCCGACGAACACGACTACCCTAGTCACTTTATTCGTCTACTTGAAGCCAACCAACCTCGCGACCTGGGAGCCGGCTTTACCACCATCGGTCCGCACCGCGATGATGTCGAAATTCTGTTTAAAAACAATGATATTACCTCGGTTGCCTCGCGCGGCGAGATTCGCACCGTCGTCCTCACTCTTAAGTTAGCCGAACTAACCTACATAAAACAAAAAACCGGCATTCCCCCGATCCTCCTTTTAGATGATGTGTTTAGCGAGCTCGACGACCAGCGCCGTAGTCTGCTCACCCAGGCCTTTCGGGGTCATCAAGTTATCATTACCACCACCGATGGCGACATGGCTCGCCAGCTCAAGGCTCACATTATCTCAACCAAGCCAGGGGTGAAGGTTTAGTATGGACGGCATCAACGACTACCTCAAAAAGAAAGCCAAGGAGCTCGATTTGGGTCGAGCCGACGTACTACGTCAGGCGCAAAATCAGCTCGACGATATGTTTCCTGGTAAGTGCCGGGTGGTAAGCTTGCAGAATGGAATATTACGCGTCACTACTCGCAGCGCCAGCGTCGCCAGCGAACTACGGTTTCGCCGTCGCGAGTTGCTAGGAGCTGGTAATCTAAAGCAATATATTAAGAAGCTAGCAATAAATATTACTTAATCGTAGATATCCTTATCTGTCACTGTTGTTTTGTAATCATACTCCGGAATGAAGAATCCAAAACTATCAATATTTCTAGGGTCGATTATGACTAGGAATTTTTTATCCGGTTTACTAATTACAGCAGTAAACTCAATTAATCCATTATCCCGAGGTTTTACATCTGTGACTTCAACGGTTTTAATATTTTGACCAAATTGTTTCTTGATGAACCTCCCAAGCTCCACTCTAGTTAAAACTATTTGGTTGGCAATAACATATTCACCTAGTCTTTCACTATGAATTAAAGAGATAGAAAAAGGGGTTTGGAAGGTTTCATTTTCTTTTGGTTGTTTTGATAACTCATCAGGTGTTGGGTTTTTAGGCAATAATATTAATACCGCTATCAAGATAACAATCAATATTAGTAAGAAAGTAAGCATTATTTTTTTCATTTTGTAATAGCCCACATATTATTCATTTGCCCCAATAAGAAGTCTTTTTCATAACCTTTCTCATTATGTTTCTTTGAGCTATTGTCATTAGGATCGGCTAAGTAGAACTTCTGACCATCCTCACTAACCGCTCTTACGACCATAATATGTCCACCACTAGTGAACTCACCGGCATGTACGGATATTATAACCAGTCCACCTGCCCTTAGAGCCTTAGCTGCTTCTTCAAAATTAGTCCCAATAGATCTGGATTTCAAGTCATAATGGCGGGGTGCGTCTATGAAGAGATCCCATTTAGAACCCTCTGATACATGGTAGCTATCCCCATATCTATTAGCAATTCTAAGGGGTGTTATAGACGGGTTGTTTGTAAGGGTTGCGATGACCATAGCGACAGCAGTTGGTCCACACCCGGAAGCAGCTATAGCTGACTTACCTTCACCATAAGGCTTGTCTGCCCATTTTGGATCGTTTTGATTATAGACCACCATCTTATGTGGTCCGGTAATATCCCAGCCATTTTCACCAGCATTACTTGATGAGGCTGAACTACAATCCTCTTCGCTGGTTACTGTAGGATCGGGTGAAGGTGATGAATCTCCGCCTCCTTGACCACGTAAGAATAGTTTATAACCATTATAGACCTTATTTACATACCACTCAGCATGGTTGTAGGAGAATATAAATCTACGAACAGTTGCCTCGTCTGAAGTTTTATTAACCCCATTTGTTTTGGCATAATTCGCAGCTCGATAGGCTGAGTCTTTAATTTTATCTGGATCTTTTTCGAAATCACCAATTTTAGTTCTTTCAAGACCTGCCCAGGTAGGATAAATGAATTGAAAAGGCCCACGCGCACTTTGTTTGCCATCAGGCCATATATATCCGATATTTGAGCTTGCCCAGCCACCACCCGGTAAATCACCCCTGGCGGGTGGCCAATGTTCGGCGTGCTCTCCGTAATAAAATAGAGCCGCTAATAGAGCTGGCTGGATATTGTAGTTATTTGCAGCAAGTGTAAATGAGCTACGATATGGTTCTGGGACGCTATCGGGAAGAGGGCTTTCTACGGTTGATGTGGCCTCGCATATACCCCCAGACTCCTTACTAAAGTATTCAGCAGTATTATTAACTGCATTTTTGTCTTCTTTGGAGGTAGTTGCTGCCATTACCTGATATGGGTTAAGCATCACTACCAGGGTGGCTATCGCTAATATCTTTTTACGCATTAGTTGTGCCCCTCCGGTCCTTTTTTGCAGCCATTCATTGCTCTGTCAGGGTCTTCAGGAAGGTAGTCTAGTGGGTTTTTTGTTTGTGAGGCGACAGCGAGTTCATAGGATTTTGTTTGTACATTAAAGTGTAAATGAGCCCCACGGCTTGACCCGGTATTTCCAACCTTACCAATTATTGATCCCTTACCCACTTTTTTACCCTGCGTGGTATTAAAAGCTGATAAGTGGCCATAAAGAGTATATAGTCCATCACTATGCTTAATGATAATAACCTTTCCGTAGCCTGTTCCCCCGTTATCTTTAACTAAAACCACAGTCCCGCCATCAGCAGCTTTTACCGGAACCCCTTCTGGGGCTGCAATATCTAGGCCGGAGTGTCCGCCTCCAGCCCCACCATTATAATACGCCCTAAACGTGTTCCAGCATGATGATAATCCATACTGAGAAGGAAGAGGCCAAGATAGATTACCACTACTTTCACCGGATGAACCAGCCTTAATTATCTTGTCATATAATTTTTGTGAGTATTTTTCATACCCATCGGTAGTCGGATGGATTTCATCACCACTAAGGGGTATATTGTCTGATTCCAGGTCAAAATAAAGCGCTCCCTTATCATTAGCTACCTGTTTAATTGCGTTATTACGTTCATCATATTGCGAGCTGGATTTTGATATTATATTCACCCAGGCTATGGTTGCGTCACTATTTATAGCCTGAACCTCACTAATTCGTTTTCTGATATCAGTTTTAAAGTTACTAATATCAATATTACCACCAGGATTTGTACCAAGCTCCAGTACGACCAACTTTGCACCCTCTATTGCTTGCTTTTGATTCTGAATTGCAGTAGCTCCACCGCCTATCGTTCTACTTACGACACCGTCAATAGTTGCAGGCCAACCAGCACCATTGAGCTTCTCCCCAATCTTACCTATCTCATCTGTTCCCTTCATAATTGAATCGCCGATGAGAACAACAGGACCCTTATCCACACCCTCTGTTGGTTCACCTCCAGTTGATGAGGTAATATCGTTAATACATTTTTCTGGCAAATCAATTGGATTCCGATCTTTATCTGTGAGTCCAGCAATTATGCTGCAACCTGTGTTTCGATCGATATTCTCTAATCCGGGCGAATCAAGTGGCTTCTGGAGTTCATCATCGGTAAAGCCATGAATACGCGTATTAAACTGGTCGGTGCCATCGCTTTTTACTATCAGGCTTTCTTGGCCTTGGGTGGCCAGAGCTGGTGCCACCAGTAGGTTGGGTAGATTCTGAATCGCCTTCATCCAAGACTTGGGGTTGATGGCAGCAATCATCATATCGTTCGATCGATCGGCTAAGGTTTGCGGAGAGGTCGGTGTAGCATCGATCAGTCGACTGGCTAGTGAGTACGGGGTGTCGAGCGAGGCTACCTTGGTGGTGAGTGGTGAGTTTTTAAAGTCGTTATAGTTCTCTTCGGCAATCTTTCTATCGAGGACCGCAACTTGATCACGACTGAGGGGTTTACCACAGAAGCTGTCGTCTTCAGCCCGCTCATCTGGTGACTTGTTGTAGCATGCCTTACTTTCGTCACCGGTATCATCGGTGCCCACCGGCGAGCCGGCGGCCGAGGCGGCGGCAAGACTACCACCAGCGGCGGTAGCATTCGCAAGAAACGGCCCGGTTGTGTCAGCATCAACCACCGTTACGCTCATCCAGCCAATAAAGGCTTCACTGAGAGCTCCCAGAGCATCGCCGGCAACGCTCTTTAGTTTATTCCATGCCACACTAACCAGAGGAAGTCTACTTAAAGCGGCATCAACTGCCTCACCCCCTAGATTTGCAGCTGCTGATCCTCCATGATCCCAACCCCAGCAGACCGCTTCGGTGGTGAGGCTGCCTGGGAGGCCAGGTAAAGGCACAACCTTAGCTATCACCTGATAAGCAGTTGAGTTGTAGACCGAGCTTGCTCCGCTTGAAAGGGCTAAAAAGTTCCCAGCAATTGCGTTATCACTAATAGCCTTACCCGGTAGTTTTGCCTCGCATAATTCCGTATAGTCGTTGCAGTTTTCATTTGGTTGATAGGCTATCTTTTCGCCGGTGGCTCGGCGGTAGTTGTTGCTTTCGGCGACGTCATGAGACTTACCATTCTTATCGGTGTAGGTCATCATCGCCATATGGGCATTAACCGTGTTCCCGTCGGTTTTACCAAGCTTGAGCTGACTCGATTTACTGATCATGGCTGCATATTGAGTCATATACTCAATCTCCATTTTTTGCCGAACCAATTTCTTCAGCGGGTCATCATTTAAGAAATCGTCGATGGTACAGCTGATTTGGACTGCAATAACCGCTAGGCCAACCGCATTCAAGCCTTTGGTGGCAGCAGAGGTTATTTTTTGTGACAGTATTTTTTCTGCATCATCACCGGCCGCAGTCTCTATCTCGCTGTTTATGTTATCTTCAATGCCGGTTCCGGTGTCACCAAAAATCTTTGAAATCACCTTAGTCCGAACTCCCGAAGCCTTGCTTTGACCACTGAGCAAAAACTTGGCCACCTGGTTGGCCGCTGCAACCTTGGCTTTATTGTAGGGTTGCTTGATCGGGTCGAGCCAGTTCCATTTGGTTCCGGTTACCCGAGTCATTCGACCTTTATACCAAATACGTTTTACCCAGCCGTCGTCCTTGGTGATTTCTTTGGCGATCTTTTTGTTGAACTCCCTGGCCTTTGCCTTGTCGGTTGCCGTACTAAATTTAGTCACCTCCCCGCTTTGCTTGTCGGTAAAGGTCAGTTTTTTATAGCCAATATTGTCGCGGTCAGCCTCAATCTTAATGTCATACTTTTCTTTCAGGCGTGGTTCTAAGCCATCCTTCATTCGGCGCATAACCTGCTGACTTAAACTGGCAGTGCTGTCGTCGATGGCACGATCGGGCTGGCCAAGGTAGTTGTTGTAGAACTCGCGCATATAGATGTCGCGGCGGGCCTCAAACATGTACTGGTTGCGCGAAAACAGATGGCTGGCCATGTTTTCCATCATGTGAATAAGCTTGAACTGCGCAAAGGTTAAGAACAGCGCAATCATAATGCCAATAATGCCACCACCGCCAAGTACGGCGGCTACCACTCTTCGATTCCCGCTCAGGCCGCGGAACTGCGCACCGGCCCGATCGGCCAGGCTGCGCATTCGACCCAGGCGATTGGCCTGATTTTCCGATAAGCTATCGCCAGCCCGACTGGCGGCGGTCGGGGCGCTAGCGTTGGTGGCAATTGGATTTTCCGGGCTTTCTAGAAAGCCTGGTTCGCCGTCTTGGCCTAGTGGATTATCTAAGAAGTCTTCGGGTATGTATAAACCTTGCTCGCGGGCTTCCTTAGCTTTGGCAGCTCGTGCTGCAGCGGCCGCATCGTCAGATGCCCCCCCTGCAATCTGACGATCACGTTCTTCAACCGGCACCGTTTAGCTCCTGCCCTCCGGTCGCTGGCGCTTCGGGCTGAGGTGCGATCGGCGCCGCCTGTTCCACCGCCTCTTGTTGATACTGCTCGGCTGCTTGCTGGGCGGCAACTTGCTGTGGGCTGGTGGTAATCAGCTGCTGCTCGGTTTGCGATGCCAGGATTCTCATGACCACGTGGTTGAGGCCGGCAAAAAACAGGCCCTCACCAACCGGGAAGCTGGTCAGACGATTCTTTTCTTCGCTGGTCAGCTTAAAAGTCTCTCCGACAATATCGACCGAGCTCGGCGCTTGTTTTAGTAGGAGTTGCAGCGATGAGTTGCTGACCACCGCGCGACCCATACGCGAGCTCAAAAAGTCATCGACGTCTTGGCTGATGGTGGTTAGGCCAAGCAGATACTTACGGGCTCGCTTGGCGATACTAAACATAAAGTTGGCGGAATCCTCATACTTCATCAGCTGCCAAGCCTCATCTACCACTAAGATGCGTCGGCGCTTGTCCGACTTCACCTTGTTCCAGATGTAGTTCAAGACGATGTACATACCAACCGGTCGCAGCTCGTCTTCAAGATCGCGAATGTTAAACACCACAAACTTGTTGTATAGATCGACGTTGGACTGCTCGCTAAAGATGCCGGCAAAGGTACCGGTGGTAAACTTACGCAGGCGCTGGGCCAGCGATGGGCCGTTGCCGCTCATCTCGCTGAGCGTCTTGTGCAGGTCGTTCATGGTTGGTGGCGTGGCGCTGTGGGTCAACGGGTCGTTGGTGATGCCGGCCTTGGCGTAGGTGTTAATAATGGCCACATCAAGATCGGCATCTTCGGCCGGAGTTAATGGTGCGGCGTCACCGCCCATCATCAGGCGCAGCAGGCCATGCAGGGTGATGATGTTGGCGCGCAGAGCGTTATCGGCATCCTCGCTATCCAGTACGTGTGGTAGGTCGAATGGGTTGAGTCGGTTTTGCGAGGCTAGGCTGAGTCGCAGGTAGCTTCCGCCGACCGCTTCGCACAGCGTTTGATACTCGTTTTCTGGGTCGATCACCAGCACCTCGGTACCGATCATCAAGCTACGCAGAGCCTCGAGTTTGACCGCGAACGACTTACCGCCACCGGATTTAGCAAACACCACCATGTTGGCGTTTTCTAGGGTGAATCGGTCAAACAGTACCAGGCCGTTGTTGTGGCGGTTGACGCCATACAGCACCCCTTCATTACGACTGAGCTCGGCCGAGGTAAACGGAAAGCTGGTCGACAAAGCGCCGGTGTTCATGTTGCGACTCACCTGCAGCTGGTCATTGGCGAGCGGTAGCGTCGAATTAAAGCCTGGCTCCATCTGCATGCTGGCGGGTTTACTGTAGACCAGCGATTGACCAAGAATGCCCTCAAGTTTACGTTGGATGTTTTTAATCTCATCCAGGCTATCACCGTAAATCGTTAGATACAGGCCATAGCGGAAGAATCGCTCCTCGCCTACCTGTAGCTTGTCGCGCAGCTCCTCGGCATCCAGAATCGCGGCCTCCAGAGCCGGATCGCGCACCCGACCTTTTTCTTGGTTGATGGCGTAGCTCGCCTCGAGCTGACCCACCTTGCGGCGAAGGTTGTTGAGTACCACCTGGCTTTCGACCGGGTAGATAAACATACTGATATCGATCACCTCGTCCAGGTTGATGATTGGGCTGAGCCAACCGGTAAAGATCTGGCGGGGGTAGCCGTAAACGTACAGGGTCCGGGCAAACCGGGTTCCAACCCGAATGTGATCGCCGGCAATCTCGAGTGACGGTGGTGCGATTAAGTCACGCAGACTGACAATACCTTGGCGGTAAATCGCCTCGGCTTCTTGCTGCTCGCGTAGTCGCTGCGCCTCGGCGATTGCTACCGGATCTTGCGGCTGTTTTTTACCAAACAGCGCCATTAAAACGGTCCTCCCTGGGCTAGCTGAGTAGGCGCCTGCCCCTCTCCCTTGGTGACCGCCGCGGTTTGAATCTGGCCAGCATCGGTCAGCCGTTGGTTTTGGGCGGTGTCCGGGTTGTAGGAGCTATAAAACAGCTCAATCAGTTCTTGGGTGTTCAATGGAATGTTGCGCACTCCCATCTGCGAAAGGCCAGCCGAGACCATTTGGACCCGTTGGGTTAACTCTTCTTTAAAAGCGGCAAAATCGGCCTCATTTACCGTGGTTACCTCTTGTTGCTTAAAGGCGCTGGCAAAACCACTCACCAAATTCTTTGACTTCATCTTGGTCATAGCCGGAGGGAAGAACGGTACAATGGTGTAAAACTGCTTGTCCATAATATTGACCTCATCAACCAGCGACTGGATGTTGGCGATATAGTCATCCATCAGCAAGCCAAGCAGGTCGTTATCCTGTTCTTGGCGCATTTGGGCCAACTTAGCGATGTAGTTATCGAGGTCGAGCCTTTGTGACTTGATCAAGATTTGCACCGGGAAATGCAGCGAGTTTAAAAAGCTCTGATAAGCGTACTCAACCGAGTCGCGTTCTTGCGGACTCATTAAATCAAAGTTGATCGCGCTGGCCATAATAACCGCCCGCAAGCTGCCATCACGCATCACGACGATGCCATCTCGAATCTCCGAGATTAATACGGTGTCTTGCGTCCCGGTCTTTTTGGGCGCCTTTTTAGCTGGTTGTGGTTGTGGTGTTGCCATTCCGAACTTGTACCGTCTGACCCTCTGCTAAATCTTGTTTCCGATGTGCCTGTGCCGCGATCTGGGCGACCGTTAGGCCCTCACCTTCCGTTGCTAGCTTAAGTATATCACCAGATAGAGGAGCTGTTAATCCGCTTGTGCTTGATTGGGTTGTGCTGGCCGCCTGGGGGCTTGCCGGGGTGGCGGCTTTCGACCCTGGTTGCTTCATTCGTTCCATTGCCTCTGCCCGCATGCTTTTGACCGAGTTCTCAATCAGGGTGTTGAGGTTTTGGCTCTTTTGGCCGGTTTCGGCCAACATGTCATCGGCCTCGGTAATAACCGGCGCTGGTGCAGAGACCGGTTGGTTTGGTATGGCTGCGCCAGGTGTTGTTACCACCTGTGGGGCTGTAACCACCGCTCCCGCCATCGCCGGCATTGGTTGGGGAGCTAGCACCCCTGCTCCGATCCGATCCATCAGGTCGATAACCGGGGCCTCATCGCCCTCCTCCTGCAGCTCCGGCTGCTTGGCCGACCAGCCCCGAGTGTCTACTAACTGGGCTAGCTGTTGTAGCTGGCCCTGGACCTCGCGGGGGTCGCGCTGGGCAATACCGGGCTTGGGTGGCGGTGGTTCAAGATGAAACACCTCGGCGATTGGCTCCTTTTGCCATAAGCGGACCTTGGGGCGCAGGGCAAACTGAAAGATGGCGATCACAAAGGTTTCGAGCGGCTGGTCCTCTTTTTGATACAGGCCAAGCGCTAACAAAAACAAAGCCGGCGGTATACCGATCAGGATCCATAAAATAATGAATTTCTGGAACAGCGCAAACGTTAAAAATCCCCAGGCCAAGCCAATTAAAGCATAAATAAACTGCTTTAATGACAACGGGCCAAGGATTTTATCCTCGGATTCAACATTCTGTGGAACCTTATATGTGCCCATACCTCTCCTGACCTTATTTTATAGAAAACGCTTATGTCTGTCGACCAGGTAAGGTTCAGGAGAGAAGAAGCTAGTCGGTAATCAGGTTGTTGGCCTCGGTACGCAGGTTTTGCAAATTCTCGCGCCGGCGTTTAACCTCGTCCGCCTCACCGGTTCGTCCGGCTCCACGCAGGCTGGTTTCAAAGTTTTGCAAGATAGTGATACGCTGCTGAGCACGCGTACCCGCCAGCTGTTCCTTCATCGCCCGGCGAGCATCACCAGAGGTGTCAGCAAAGTGGCGCCCTTTCAATGAGTCCTTAAAGGCCTGCACGCTTAAGCCGGTGGCCAAGCCACCAGCAAAACCGTACTGAGCTAGGTGGCGCTCAACAAAGTCCGGTCCTACTACCTTACCGGAGGCATTCACCTCACCCATCTGCCGGGTGGCCTTTTCAACCCCGCCACTCAAGCTCGATCCAAAGTTACGCTGTACCGCCTCGGTACTCGACATGATTCCGGCCAGGTCGCTCGACTTAATCTTGCTACCAGATCCCGGTTTTAAGGCCTGCTTACCACCCAGGCCACCTCCGGCCAGGGCTGGGTCGGCACCGAACATCGCCCCTCCCTCACCCTGGTAGGCCAGCTTACGAATCTCCTCGGCCTTGCGCTTCCCTTCTTTGGTGGTGGCCATTGCGGCCAAGGCGCCCTCAACCGCAGCCGCCTCGTTACGCGCCTTATCCTTATTGATTGAGCGAAAAGCGGCAGCCTGTCCCAGGGTCGAAAAATATGGCTGTAGCGCCGCCGGAACATCCCGCTTATGGCGAGCCGACGCCAGCTTTTGCTTGTCGCCGCGCGACACATTCAGGCTCTTGAAGTCGTCCATCATCTTGTTGATGGTTGACTGTTTGCGCTGCTCGCGCGACAGTGCGCCTTCGGGAGCGTTCAAGGTAGAAGCCGCCACACCGGCCATCAGCGCACCTTGAGCCCAGCGGCTGGCCGCATTGTCTCGCCCAAAGATGTTCTTACCGGCACCATCGTTGGCAAAGGCGGCGGCCCGGTCCATGCGGTTAGCTGCCTTGCTCTTTTGGCGATGACGGCCGGTCTTCCAGGCATCGCTGCTCCGAACCGCTCGATGGCCGCCCTTGCGAATGTCATCAATGCGGCTGGCAGCCAGCTCCATAAAACCACCGGCCCACTTAAAGGTCATCGGCACCGCCGAAAAACAGGCAATCAAAACCAGCACCTTAATAATGATTGGCGCTAGCGCTTGGCCAACGTCACCACCAAGAGCGCCACTATCGGCGCTCACCGGCATCAGTGCACCGACGTTGGACGCTAAGGCCAACAGCGCCATGATGATGGGATACATCAGAATGAGTCGAATAAAGGTGCTGCGCCAGCGATCAAAGTACTGTTCGGTGCCAGGCAGCACCATGGCGGCAAAGGCCAGCGGCGAAACCACAATCAACACCCCGATTAAAAAGTAGCGGAAGGCCAGCGTTACAATCATGGCAATGGCACTCAAGAACACGAGCAACAACAACGGTCCGGCAATCTCCCACCCTACCGTTACCAACACCACCAGTCCGGCTACCAAAAACAGGTTGCCGGCCAGTGCCGCCCCGCCCGGATTGCTCGGGGTAGCTCCTTGATTCATCACGCCCGAGATCAACTTCACCACCCCATCGCCCAGCACATTACCAAAGTCTACCCCCAGAGCGGTAATCAAGAACGAAACCTGAACCAACAGCACCGCCACCACCAACTTTGGAATCATACTGCGAATGTGGTACTGGTTCATGCCGACGGTGTTGCCAAAAATAATCACCAAAAAGATCAGCACAAACAGCACGTTGGTCAGCGTGCGAATGGTGTTCCAGGTGTCGTACATCGGCCCCTCGAACTTGAGCGGCTCGATCACCAAGAACTGGCGAATAATCTCCTGTCCGCCCTCAACCATAAAGTTGGTAATGCGATCGAACATTGGGCAGGCAAACCAGGCGGCTGGGCCCTGTGCTTCGGCGCATCCCTCCTGTCGATCGGTTGATCCGGACGAGCGATCTTGATCTGAACTGGTTGTGGTTGGATTGCCATTTTGCTGCATTAAGGCGGCATCAAAGCCGGCCGAGCAGGCCAACAAGCTTTGGTCGTTATTCTTGTAGCCATCGCAGGTTTCAGACCGAGTACTACCAAAGTCGCCGCCCTTATATCCAGCCTCGCAGGCGTCCTTGGCTTTGCCAGAATACGAACCACAGGCCTCTTGGGTGGGAGCGGCGTAGGCCGGCTGGGCAACCAAAACAGCCGCTGACTGATGGCCAGCGGTAAACGACATCTGGCTGAGTGGCCCTATAAGACCAATCAGCATGGTATACGCAAGCAGCGCCGCCATAACCGCTCGCTTGACTGTTCGCATGATAATTTACGCTACCTTTACACAAAGACGAATAGAACATCGTATCCTATCTGTTGTACAGATACAAGGATAAGCGGGTTAGAGGCAGTTAAAGGTGGCTATTTTTGACCGCGATTATAGTTAACGGTAGTTCCCTTTGGTGCGGTTGAGGTTCCGGTTGAGGTTTTAGCGCTCCAGCCCGATGGCTGTAACGGTGCGCTCTGGGTGTTACCAGATCCACTTGGACCCTGGGTGTTACCCACAGTCTCGCCGCGGTTTCTTACAATTTCCTCAAGTCGGCTCCGCACGTCTTGATTCATTCCTCCGCTGATCGAGCCGGTTTCAAGAGCGGTCTTAATTACATTAGTATTAACGTGCTCTATCACCTTACGGCCGTCATGCGTTTCGGTCTTCTCCATCGCCTCAAGGCCGCTCACGCTAAGATCTCCAAGTGCTTTTGGACTGGTTTGCTGAATAATTCGGCTGGTAGTACCCTCTGTCAGATTCATCTTGCCAGAGCTATCAAAGTCCTTCCAGCTGGCCGCCGAGACTATGGGGTTGGCTTTGCGGTCTTTAATTTGACTCTTTGCAAAGGCAATTGCCCGGCTACCACCGACCTCGTCATTTCCAAAGGTTCGTTTAATTGCCTGGATGTGATCGCCAGAAAGTTGACCTCTTTTTGCTAATTCTCCGGCTGCAGCCACCATCTGAGTTTTATTGGCTTTCGGGTTCAGTATGGTTTTGTTCAGCTCTTCGCCATCAACTGCTGACAGGTGCTCCTGTGCTTGAGACCAAGCTTGTTGCTGGGCAGCCACCTGTTTCTGGGCAGCTATCGGACTAGCCCTAAATATACCTCCATCTCGCGATAGCCTACCACCCAGCGGTGCTCCTGTTGCGCGGTAGCTGCCCCACGCGCTCATAAAGGGGTTTTTACTGCCCAGCTGGTTGCCAAATTTTTCCACCCCCTTTAGACCTCGTCGCTCCTGGCTGGCTTTATATGGTCGACTGTTACGGATTCCCTTGTCGAGACCTCCGCTCGTCCGGTTAGCTATACCACTTACGTATCCTGCTGTCATCGCCATGGCG
>Ga0098074_1000063_pt1 | contig 128172 bp, 125 predicted proteins | sample 32_taG_FD_75064 | JGI IMG/M metagenome (GOLD analysis project Ga0098074, IMG submission 75064) | Marine viral communities from the Gulf of Mexico - 32_GoM_OMZ_CsCl metaG | ecosystem: Environmental > Aquatic > Marine > Oceanic | place: Atlantic Ocean: Gulf of Mexico | collected 2015-07-12 | reverse complement strand
TTATTATTAGTAAATTTTTAAAAAATTCCATTCCTAACAAATTATTAATAAAATTAATTTAAAGACTTGATAATTAAAGTTTTAATTTTAAATATTGTTGACAAGATTCTTAACGCGTTGACAATTTTACTAGCGCCTAGGCAGTACCGAAGGTAATTTGTTCGAAGAATTAATTCATGAGAATTGTAGTGTGAAAAAGATTCAAAGATTTTAAAATCTAGGTACATTAATCCTCTCATTTTGCCTATTTTTATCCCATGATCAATTGGCGCTTGTTGCTCCTTCCGTTTGGTTGGATTTATGGATGCATTACCGGAATTCGAAACGTTTTGTTCGATTTAGGTGTGTTATCAAGCTATACAATTCCGTCAAAATCCATTGTAGTTGGGAATTTAAGTGTAGGTGGAACAGGAAAAAGTCCTCATATATTGTATTTGGTTGAATTACTTAATCATCAGCATGAAATTGCTATCGTCAGTCGCGGGTATGGCAGAACCACCAAAGGATTGTTAACAGTTGAAGAGAACAGTGAAGCTATCAATGTTGGTGATGAACCTCTGATGTTTAAAAAACGACTGAGAGATAGAGCAAGAGTACTTGTTAGTGAGAAACGTGAAATTGGTGTAAAATCAGCTTTAGAATCTTCTCAAAATTGTGTGGTTTTATTGGATGATGCCTTTCAACATCGAAAAGTAAAAGCTGGATTCAATCTTTTACTCACCGATTATAGTCAACCTTATTATTCTGATTTTATGCTTCCTGCAGGAAATTTAAGAGAATGGCGCACTGGAGCTAAACGAGCGGATTGCATTGTTGTGACGAAATGTCCAGAAGACTTGTCACTCGAAGAAATGAACCTAGTTTCCAAAAAGGTAAATAGAAGAGGAACTCCCTTGTTTTTTTCTCACATGGAATACGGTGATTTGGTTTCTTTTGGTAAAAAACAAGAAACAATTGAAAAAGTACTTTTGGTGACAGGAATTGCAAATCCTAAACCATTGGAAACATGGCTAAATCGTTTTTATCAACTTGAAACGGTAAGATTCCCAGACCATCACAATTTTAGCCACCACGATTTAGAAGAAATTCACCAAAAAATTGATAGTTTTGCAAACGAGAATGCGGTTATTGTTACCACAGAAAAAGATTATGTTCGCTTGAACTCCTTGCTGACTGAAAACGATAAATTGCACTATCCATGGTATTATCAGTCCATGACAGTAAAAATAAATGAAGAAGAACAATTTAAAGCAATAATTAACGCATATGTTGACACAATTTAAAGAATCAGCGGATTATATTAAGTCGCGCACGAATGTAGAGCCTACTATCGGAATTATTTTAGGTACAGGATTAGGTGGATTGGTGAAAGAAATTGAAATCATTGATGAAATCAATTACGAAGACATTCCTCATTTCCCTTTGTCAACAGTGCAAAGTCACTCCGGAAAGTTAATTTTTGGAAATTTAGGTGGAAAGAAAGTTGTTGCCATGCAAGGACGTTTCCACTTCTATGAAGGATATGACATGAAACAAGTAACGTTTCCTGTACGCGTGATGAAATTTTTAGGAATTGAGCGTTTATTTGTGAGCAATGCTTCTGGTGGAGTGAATCCAGATTTTGAGGTAGGTGAAATCATGATTCAAAATGATCACATCAATTTGTTCCCAGCGCATCCACTTATTGGAAAAAACTTTGATGAATTGGGACCAAGATTCCCTGACATGTCCCAACCATATGATCATAAAATGATTGAAATGGCACAATCAATTGCCGCTGAAAACAACATTCGTGTGGCTGTTGGTACTTATGCTGGATTAACTGGTCCAACATTGGAAACTCCGGCTGAATACGGTTATGTTAGAGCAATTGGTGCTGACGCTGTTGGAATGTCAACTGTTCCAGAAGTAATTGTTGCACGTCACATGAATATTCCATGTTTCGCTATTTCAATTATTACGGATTTAGGTGTTCCTGGAAAAATCAAAGAAGTGAGTTTGCAAGATGTAATTGATGTTGCGAACAGACAAGAACCAAAAATGACATTGATTATGCGTGAACTAATTACACGTATTTAAGCTATGGATCAAACGATAAGAGATAAATACGAAGTAGTAATCGGTTTGGAGGTTCACGTGCAAATGTTGACCAAAACCAAAGCGTATTCAAACGACGTGAACGAATATGGAGCTGTTCCAAATACCAACGTAAGTGTCGTTACACTTGGTCATCCTGGAACCTTGCCAAAGATGAATAAAAAGACAATCGAAAATGCGATTCGTTTAGGAGTAGCATGTGATTGTACCATTGCCGATCATCAGTATTTTGCACGTAAAAATTATTTCTATCCCGATTTACCGAAAGGATATCAAATTACACAAGATAAAACTCCAATCTGTACTGGTGGACAAATTTACATCAAAGACGATGAAGGAGTTGAAAAACCGATTGGTTTGACTCGTATTCACATGGAAGAAGATGCTGGAAAAAGCATTCATGATGTTGATGTTTACGACACTTTGGTGGATTTGAATCGTGCTGGAACACCGTTGTTGGAGATTGTTTCTGAACCTGAAATCAAATCTTCGCAAGAAGCATACAATTATGTGACGGAAGTGCGTAAGCTTGTTCGTTACTTGGATATTTGTGACGGAAACATGGAAGAAGGTTCTATGCGTTGCGATGCAAATATCTCAGTAAATTTAGTTGGAGCAAAAGAATTTGGAACGAAGGTAGAGGTGAAGAACATGAACTCGATGAGAAATGTTCAACGTGCCATTGAGTTTGAAATTACACGCCAAATTGAAGCGATTGAAAATGGTGAAGTGATTTCGCAAGAAACGCGTGCATTTGATGCTTTGAAAGGCGTAACAATCTCTATGCGTTCGAAAGAAGCTGCAAATGATTACCGTTATTTTCCAGAGCCAGATTTGCAACCAATTTTTGTTGGTGCGGAACAAATCAATGCTGTAAAAGCGGAAATGCCACCATTGCCACGTGAGTTGTTTTACAAATACACAAAGGAATTAGGATTGTCTGATTACGATGCATATGTTATCACTGATTCGAAAGAAATTGCCTTGTATTTTGAAGAGATTTTAAAAAGCACGAAAAGCGTTAAAGCTGCTGCGAATTGGGTGATGGGAGATGTGAAGTCGTATTTGAATGCGAATGGTTTGGAGATTGCTCAATTTCCAATTGCTGCGTCACAAATTGCTGCTTTAGTGAACTTGATTGATGAAGGCAAAGTGTCTTCCACTGTTGCATCTCAAAAGATTTTCCCAGCGATGATTGAAGCGCCAACGAAATTGCCATTAGCAATTGCAGAGGAGTTGAATTTAATTCAAGATTCAGATGCGGATTCAATCAAAGGATACATCCAACAGGTGATTGATGAGAATCCTGGTGAAGTGGAACGCTATAAGAATGGTGAAAAACAATTGGTTGGATTTTTTATGGGGAAATTGATGAAAGCTTCTCAAGGGAAAGCCGATCCGAAACAAGCGAATCAATTAATGCGTGAATTATTAGATAAGGCTTAAAACGATAAAAAAAAATGACTGTGAGATTTGGTGCTGTGTTAATGAGTTTATTCTTTTTGTTGAGTTGTGGTGATTCTCCAGAAGAAACAATCGTTCCTGAAGTGGGAGCAGATAATTTCACAATCGAAGGGAAGATTGCTCAGGCTGACGGATTGAATGCCTACTTCGAAACAGTGACGCAAAATGGTGTTGTATCTGTTGCTCAAGCTCCAATTGCTCAAGATGGCTCCTTTAAAATTGTTGGAAACATTCCAGAAATGGGAATTTATCAGTTGCGATTGGGAGAATCTCAAGATATGGCCATTCCATTGACCTTGGCTCCTGGTGATAAAATCAATATTAACTCGTCGTTTTCAACATTCACAACAGATGCGAAAATTTCTGGTGTTGACTGGGGCGATGCCTATACTGAATACATGCGCTTAATCAATGAATTTGGTGCTGGACAGCAAGAGTTGATGAAATTGCAAGGTCAAGTTCCTGACGAAGAATTGCGCAAGCGTTATTATATGTTGAAAATGCCTTTGGATAATTTTTCTGTCGCAGCTATTAATAAAAATCCTGGTAGTACCTTCAATTTGGTATTGTCTAATTCATTGATGCCAGTGGCTGGATTTAAAGATTATCCCGCTGAAAATTTAGAAGTGCTTAAGAAGATGGAGACCGCATATGTAAAGAAATATCCTAAGTCGCCCATTACTGCATCTCTGAGTCAGCAAGTGGCACAAATTGAGTCTGGATACAAAGAATATGAATTATTGAAATCTGGAAATAAACCGGCTCCAGAAATAGCCTTAAATACGCCAGAAGGCAACGAATTGCGACTTTCATCGTTAAAAGGGAAAGTCGTATTGATTGATTTTTGGGCATCTTGGTGTGGACCTTGTCGCAAAGAAAATCCAAATGTGATTCGTTTATACAATAAGTACAAAAACAAAGGGTTTACAATATATTCTGTATCTTTAGACGAAGACGGACAAAAATGGAAAGATGCGATTGAGATGGATGGTTTAGTCTGGCCGAATCACGTAAGTGATTTAAAAGGATGGCAAACACCATTGACGCAAGTGTACGGTTTTAATAGTATTCCTCATACGGTTTTAGTTGATCGTAAAGGGAATATCATCGAAATTGGTTTACGCGGAATAGAATTGGAACAAAAATTGGAAGAGATCTTCTCAAACTAAAAAACATGAAATATTTAAGTACAGTAATTATTGGATTATTCACCCTAGTTTCATTTGCTCAAACGGAAATAGATTTTCACATCAGTGGAAACATTTTCAATACAAAAGCAACTGAAGTAAAAGTTGCCAGAAATACTGGAAATGGATTTGAGGATTTAGCAAGTAGCCCACTTTCTAAAAAAGGCGATTTCGATATCAAAGGAAAAGTTCCAGCGGCAGATTATTATGTGTTGCGCGTTGGTGATGAGTACATTAACATTATTTTACGCAAAGGTTCTGACTTTAAAGTGTATGGTGATGGAAAAGATTTGGCGCAATTCAGTAACATCGTTGGTTCTGATGAAAGTGCGGTTTTGAATAAGTTTGCGACAACTTTAGATACTTGGAATCATTTGAAAGATTCGGCCGTGGCAATCATCACTGCAGATCGAACTCAAACAGAGAAAATCAACGCTGAAATGCAACCTCACTTTGTCGCTTTTCAAAATGATTTCAAAGCCTTTGTTAGTGAGAACCAAAATTCAGCAGCTTTAATTGTTGCTTTGGGGGCAATCGATCCTTCGAATGATTTTGCTTCGTATGAATCAATTGTAAAACAAGTGGCAATTGGTTTCCCTGAGTCGCCAACGGTTCAATCATTGTTGAAAAATTATGCAGCAATGAAAGAGCAACAAGATGCTGCCAACATGTTTGCTCCTGGAAAAGTAGCACCAGATTTTGAAGAATTAATGTTGGATCGTAAAACAACCATGAAATTGTCTGATTTAAGAGGACAAATAGTGTTGTTAGATTTTTGGGCTTCTTGGTGTGGACCATGTCGTAAAGAAAATCCAAACGTAGTTCGTTTGTACAATGAATACAAAGACAAAGGATTCACAGTAATGAGTGTTTCTCTTGATGGTGACTTAGCGCGCTGGCAACAAGCCATTGAACAAGATGGATTAGTTTGGCCAAATCATGTAAGTGATTTGAAAAAGTGGTCAAGTGCAGCGGCTCAAAAATACCAAGTACGTGGAATTCCTTTCACGGTATTGATTGACAAAGAAGGAAAAATCATCCAAACCAATTTGAGAGGTCAAGCATTGGAACAAGCTTTGGCTGAACTATTAGGAGAATAAGACCTGAATTAGTGGAAAGAAAGAACATCTATTTCGCTTCGGATTTCCATCTAGGCGCACCAAATTATGATGAAAGTCTCCTGCGTGAAAAGCGCATTGTAGCCTGGTTGGATGAAATTGAACCAACGGCCAAAGAAATTTTTCTTGTAGGTGATATTTTCGATTTTTGGTTTGAATACAAACATGCTATTCCAAAAGGATTTGTTCGTTTGCAAGGAAAAATTGCACAAATGACTGATAGCGGAATTCCAGTGCACATTTTCACAGGAAATCACGATATGTGGATTTTCGACTACCTTCCGAAAGAATTGGGAGTTGCCTTGTACCGAGAGCCAATCACACGTACTTTTAACGGAAAGAAATTCTACATTGGTCATGGAGATGGTTTAGGACCAGGTGATCATGGCTATAAGTTTCTGAAGAAAGTATTTGCAAGTAAATTTTGTCAATGGTGTTTCGCTCGTTTGCATCCTAATTTTGGAATCTGGTTAGCAAACAAATCTTCTAAATCGAGTAGAGCAGCTACAGCCAAAGACGATGAAAAATTCCTAGGTGAAGAAAACGAATGGTTGGCCATTTATTCGAAAGAAATCCTAGCCAAAGAACATTTTGACTATTTCGTGTTTGGACATCGTCATTTGCCGCTAGAGCTGAAAGTAGGAGAGAACTCCACATATTTCAATTTGGGAGAATGGATCAATTACAACACTTACTTGGTATTTGATGGCGAGAAAGCTGAATTGAAAACGTACAAGTAGCATTTTCATCCTATTAATTTAAGTAAATTCGCGCTTAAAATTACCACACAGAATGGTCAAGCGTCGAATTAAACGTAGTTTACGGGTTTCCAAATACATCATTTACAAAGAAACACTCGTTGATTTCAAAGAACATTTTTGGTCCTTTGTTGGAGCATTTGTTGGTATTGGACTAATTGCCTTTTCTCAGTCCGAAATGCTTCTTCGTGAAGAAAATGTTTTTTTAATCGGTTCATTTGGAGCATCAAGTGTGTTGATTTACGGGGCAATTCAAAGTCCTTTGGCACAACCTAGAAATCTCATTGGTGGACATGTCATTTCTGCACTTATTGGAGTAATGGTCTATCGATTTGTACCAGATATTTTGTGGATTACAGCTCCATTAGCAGTTGCTTTGTCCATTATTGCCATGCAAATTACCAAGACCTTGCATCCTCCAGGAGGAGCTACAGCACTGATTGCTGTGATTGGCTCTGAAAAAATTGTTGATTTGGGATTTTGGTACGTGCTTTCACCAGTACTTTCTGGTTGTTTGATTTTATACGTCGTTGCCTTGTTCTTTAATAACCTTACGAGTAATCGACAGTATCCTACCAACAAAAAATACACCTTCTCTCTTCGTAAATTTTCATTCAAAAAGAAATAAGGTGTATCCTGATTTATGCTGTTGTAGCTAAGTCTTATTTTTTCACAATACGTTTTGATGTTCGTGTGTTTCCAGCTGTAATTTCCATCATGTACATTCCTTGTGATAATGTTTCGATGTTGACAGAAGTTTTGTTTTTCATCTCTTTCGTCATCACTTGATTACCAAGCATATCGTAAATTTTCACTGAAAAATCCGCTGTACTTGTTGAAATGTAAATCATGTCCTTAGCTGGATTTGGATAAACGGTAAAAGAAATTTCCTTTTCTTCTAACGATGCACTTGGGTCTACAACAAGAATTTGTCCTGTCATCGATCCTGGATGAACATTACATCTGTAACGATACAATCCTGGCACATTAAATCTTTTTCCAAAAGTCCATGTTGTTCCAACTGTCAACATTTCAAAACCTTCTGGATTAGTTGGAAATGTTGCCAAAGTTCCATTCAAATTGTGAGAGCCGTTGTTGGCATTGATAAAAGTAACTGAGTCGCCAACTTCAATGGTTAAATCATTTGGGGTCCACGACATCGCGGCCGCATCAATTTGATAATTTGTTTGCCCAAAACTTAATGTTGAAAGAAGAATTGTGGCGAATAATGTAAAATGTTTCATAAGTCTGTAGTGTTGATTAGTAACTAAGGTAGTTCATTTCGATGGAAGAACAAATTGTTAAACATCTTTTAACAAATCAGGTCTTCGTTTTTGCGTGCGTTCCAAGGCCTGATCTTCACGCCAAGCTTCAATTTTTTTGAAATCACCCGACAATAAGATTTCCGGTACTTTCCATCCATTGAATTCAGGTGGACGGGTATAAACCGGTGGCGCCAATAGATTATCTTGAAAACTATCCGTTAATGCAGATGTTTCGTCGTTCAACACACCTGGAATTAATCGCACAACGGAATCAACAACAACAGCAGCTGCAATTTCGCCTCCTGAAAGTACATAAGATCCAATGGAAATTTCTTTCGTGATATAATGTTCGCGAATGCGTTCGTCCACACCTTTGTAATGTCCGCACAAAATCATCAAATTCTCACCCAATGAAAATTGGTTGCAATGACGTTGCTCTAACAATTCGCCGTCCGGTGTCATGTAAATAATCTCGTCATATGTACGCTCAGCCTTCAATTTTTCAATCAATGCAGCAATTGGTTCAATCGACATCACCATGCCAGCTCCTCCGCCATATTGATAATCATCAACACTCTTTTGTTTGTTTGTTGAATAATCACGGATGTTGTGAACATGTAAATCAAGATGACCTTTATCTTGTGCACGTTGCATGATAGATGCTGAAAATGGACTATCCAATAATTGAGGTAAAACCGTTAAAATATCAATTCGCATCTTGCAAAGATAATTCTTTGATTCAACATTGAACGGATATTTATTGTGCTGTTAAAACCTTGGTGCAGCTGCTGTTGATATGGATTGTTTTGTCTTTGTCCTGATTTTGTCCGTCGATTTTATTGAACTAGCTAGAAGTAGAACGGTATATTTGAAAGAAAACGATAATTCAACTTTATGAGAGGTTTATTTCTATTCTTAGTGAGTGCATGTTTGTCTTTCACACTTTTTTCTCAAGATACAACATGGGTACAAACATTTACGTATGATTCAATTTCAACAAGAAGATCGGTGTTTAATTTTCCGCCTTCGCTAGAAACAAAACGTTTCGAAAAAGTATTGATGTACTACAATTTAAAATGTTCTCCTTTAACTCCTTGGGATAATTACAATTGTGGTGAATGGGATTATTTAGCCTATACACGAGTTTTTGAACATACAGGAATCATGGATTCGATTCAAGTAGATTCTGTGAATTACTTGGCAAATTATACTTCTCCAGCGACTTATGTTTACAATACGAGTCCGTACTCTCAAATTGATACCTATCAACGAGTAGAAAATAAGCGAACGGGTGTTTCAACAACATTACATCCTTTAGTCATGACTGCTGATGGAACAAGTAATTTGCCTTTCAATGTTGCAAGCAATGGATCTCGTTATCAAATGCTCATTTCTGCAAGCGATTTATTGTCAGTGGGTGTTGTTGCTGGTAACTTACAATCGTTATCGCTGGATTTAAATTCAATTACTGGAAATGGTACCTTGATCAATCCAACGATTTCTCTAAAATCGACTTTAGCAACTGAATTATTGTCGTTTGAAACAAGTGGTTTTACAACAGTTTATGACAATACACATGCCACTGGATCAACACAAAATGAATTGGTGGTTGGACAAAATGAACTATTGTTTTACCAACCATTTTTATGGGATGGAACAAGTGCTATCATCGTTGAATTCGTATTTGATCGTCCAATAGCATCAACGAATCAATTGGTTTTCAATACAGCTTCAATTGCTTCAAACCAAGTGCTGTCTTATCCAACAAAAAATGGTGTGTTGAATATCAATACTGGACAAAAAGCATTGTTGGAATTATCGAATGTTGATTTAGGGACTGAATTCACCATTCAGTTTTGGTCAAAAGGAACAGGAGTTGCAGGAATGTCAACTTCCGTTTTGGAAGCTTATGATACTTTAGGTAATCGTGTCATTAACATTCATTTTCCTTGGAGTGACAACAATATTTATTTCGATGCTGGTGAAGGAAGTGGATATGATCGCATCAGTAAATTAATGACAGTTGCTGAAATTGATAATAATTGGAATCATTGGTCATTCGTGAAGAATGCAGCAACTGGGTCAATGAAAATCTTTAAAAATGGAGTGTTGTGGCATTCTGGAACAGGAAAAGTTGCTCCAATAGGTGAATTTCACCGTTTAGTTCTCGGGACAAATATAGGAAGCGAATACAATTGGAAAGGGAAATTGGATGAATTTCAATTATTTGATGTTGCTCTTCCAGATGCTGTGATAGCCGCAAATTATAAAAATAAAACAACTGCCGCTCATCCAAATTATGCCAATCTTTTAGCTTACTATGATTTTGATGAAGTAGAGTATGCAGTAGATCTTTCTCAAAATGATCACTTAATCATGCCTTCAGATTTTGGAATGTTTGATTTTTCTGAAATGCCAAATGCAGGTGTAAATCAAGAAATGAATAAACCAATTATTGGATTTGGTCAATCGTTAGATGCAGGAGCTGTAACTACAAATACAGTTTCTTACCCAAAATCGAAAGAACCTCAAGTTGTGTTTGAATTTACAGCGAATGATAATTATTTTGATATTTCAAATGCATTCATTGCTCTACCAAGTGGTAATGAGCTTACTTACGACCCAAGTGGAAGTGAAGTTGCTTCAACACCATTTGTTGGTTCGGAGCAATTGAATAAATCGATTATCACGTATTACAAAGTTCCTTTTGAAATTGTCAACGACATTGAAATTGGTCGTTTTATCACTCCTTACGGAATCAATTTTGATTTGGGACCAAATGGGTTTACGTGGATTTATGACGTGACAGATTATCAAGATTATTTCATGGGAGATGTTGATTTAGCAGCACACAATACACAGGAATTAATTGATTTGAAATTTGCGTTCATTGAAGGAATTCCTCCAAGAGACGTACATAGTCGCCAAGCAATTTGGAGTGATTGGAAGTCGTACAATTATGGTCAAATGGCCAACGACGAAGTACTATCTGAAGTTCAAGTGGAGCTAGCTGATACTTCTGAAATGTTTAAAATTAAAACACGTTTCACCGGACATGGACACAACGGAAATGGTCAATGTTGTGAGTGGGCACCTAAAACGCACAGAATTGCTCTTGATGGTGTCAATCGTTTTAATTGGAGTATTTGGCAAGAATCAGAATGTGGTGATAGTCCAAATCCTGCGCAAGGTGGAACATGGCCATATGCACGTGAAGGTTGGTGTCCAGGAGATTTAGTGAAAGATTTTGATCACGATATTACGCCATTTGTACAACCAGGTGGAACCGTAGCAATCGATTATGGTATTGACGCAGTTCCAAGCGCTGATCCTAATCAGGCAGGAGGAAATTATGTTGTTGCAATGGATTTGATTTCCTATTCTGCGCCAAATTTCCAACATGATGCAGCAATCGTTGATATTTTGAACCCAAATAGCTATGAATACTATAGAAAATGGAATCCAACGTGTAGTAATCCACGCATCATTATTCAAAATACGGGTGAACAACCATTGACAACTTGTATCATTCGTTGTTGGACAACATATGGTGATTGGCAAGAATTTACGTGGAATGGAAACTTAGCATTTTTGGAGAAAGAAGTGGTTGAAATTCCTATTACGAATCCAACTTTCTGGTCAAATTATAGTGGAGACCATACTTTTCATGCACAAGTATACGCAGTTGGTGGATACCCAGAATTGGATGAATATGCACAAAACAACTACAAGTCTTCGAAATTTGAAAGTCCAGAAGTGATTGACGGACCATTCTATGTTTGGTTCAAAACGAACAACAAAGCAAGTGAGAATAGCTATAAGTTGATTGATTCAGAAGGGAACACGGTGTTCAGTCGCACAAATTTGACAAACAATACAGAATACAAAGACACCTTTGATTTAGACATGGGTTGTTATTCAATCATTGTTGAAGATACAGATAGCGATGGCTTGGGTTATTGGTATTCAGCTCAAGCAGAGGGTGAAACAAACGGATTTTTCCGAGTACGCAAAGTAAGCGGGATTATGATGGAGGATTTTCCAAGAGATTTTGGAAATTTCCACCGCTATGATTTTTCTGTTGGTTTTGCAGTTGGATTGAACGAATTAGAAATTGAAAATAGATTGTTGATTTTCCCAAATCCAACTGACGGAGAATTCACCGTTGAAGTGGAAGGTGCTGTTGGAAGCGATGCTAGATTGGAAATTATGGATATCACAGGTCGAACAATTTACACGACAGTGATGGCGAGTGATCCACAATTTGCCCAAAGTAAAGTTGATTTGTCTGGAATGCCATCAGGTCAGTATTTTGCCATTGTTCGTACACATGAGCATGTTTTTACACAAAAGTTTATTAAAAATTAGAAGAGCATATGAGTTAGTTTGTTTTCAAAGAGGGGCGGAATTTATTTTCCGCCCTTTTTTGTTGTCAATATTCTAGCTGTTCAAACCTTGAAACTTCATGGTTCTTATTCCCATTTTCATTCTTTTCTATATCTTTGCACCCGTTAAAGGCCAATCAAATGAGATACGATATAGCAGTAATAGGTGGAGGAATTGTAGGTGCTGCAACATTTTATAAGTTACAATTAAAGTACCCTTCGAAGAAAATAATCTTGTTTGAGAAGGAAAATATGCTGGCTGATCACCAAACTGGACATAACTCAGGTGTTATTCACTCAGGATTGTACTACAAACCTGGGTCGTTGAAAGCTCAAAATTGCATTCAAGGGCGACATGAATTGGTTGCGTTTGCCAAAGAACATAATATTCCTCATGATATTTGTGGAAAAGTGGTTGTCGCAACAGATGAAAGCGAACTTCCTTACATGGAAAAAATCTACAACATTGGTTTAGAAAATAAAATTGAAGGGTTAAAGAAAATCACAGCAGAAGAAGTGAAAGAAATTGAACCTTTCGTAGAATCGATTGGAGGTTTGTTGGTTCCTTGTACTGGAATCATCGATTTTAGAGCTGCCACAGCAAAAATGGTGGAATTGGCATTGGCAATCAATGCTGAAAGCCAGTTGAAATTAGAACATGAAGTAACGGATATTCAGAAATCAGCTGATTATTCAACGATAGTAACGTCAAAAGGAAATTTTGAGGCGAAATATTTAGTGTTTTGTGGAGGATTGCAAGCCGATCGATTAGCGAAAAAAGATGGAGTCAAATTAAAGGAAAAAGTTGTTGGTTTTAGAGGCGATTATTACGAATTGACAGAATCTGGTATCCACAAAGTGAAACACTTAATTTATCCTGTTCCAAATCCGGATTTTCCATTTTTGGGAGTGCATTTTACGCGCATGACAAATGGTGAAACAGAATGTGGACCAAATGCTGTCTTTACATTCAAACGTGAAGGTTACTCTAAAACGGCGTTTTCATTGAGAGATACGTGGGATGCATTGACATACAAAGGAACGTGGAAATTGTTTTTCGGGAATATGAAGTTTGGAATCAACGAATACCGCCGAGCATTTTCGAAGAAATTGTTCTTGAAAACCTTGCAACGCATGATTCCAAGTTTGACAATGGATGATTTGAAACCGGGTAGAGCAGGAGTGAGAGCATTATTGTTGAGAGAAGATGGCGATACAAGAGATGATTTTAGAATTGAGTACCATGGAAATTCAATTCATGTGTTAAACGCACCTTCGCCAGCTGCAACTGCATCTTTAGCAATTGGTGGATATGTGGCAGATAAATTTGAAAAACAGTTTAAAATAGAAATGGACTAAAAGAGACAAGATTGCAAGAGGCAAGACTCAATTATGGACTAAAGATTAAAATCATTGGAACAAATTAAAGTCTTATAGTCTGAAGTCCTGAAGTATTTTAGTCAATAAATTATTAATCAATATAGTAGATCAAAGAAAGAAACTTATTTTTTATTAGAACTAGCAAGTGTGTAAGGCATAGAAAAGATATTAAAAATTGAGTCTTGACTCTTTAGTCTTGAAGTGCATACCGATTTTTCGGTATAAACGGTCTTGAATCTTTAAAGAAAAAAAAAATGGCATTAAAATGTGGAATTGTAGGTTTACCAAACGTAGGGAAATCGACATTATTTAATTGTGTATCGAATGCGAAAGCGCAATCGGCGAATTTCCCTTTTTGTACAATTGAACCAAATATTGGAACAATTTCAGTACCAGATCCGCGCTTAGCGAAATTGGAATCAATCGTAAACCCACAAAATGTTGTCCCAACGACAATGGAAATTGTGGACATTGCTGGATTGGTGAAAGGAGCTTCGAAGGGAGAAGGATTGGGAAATCAATTCTTGGCAAACATACGTGAAACGGACGCAATCATTCATGTATTGCGTTGTTTTGAAGATGGAAACATTATCCACGTTGATGGTTCAGTAGATCCTGTGCGTGATAAAGGAATCATCGACATTGAGTTGCAATTGAAAGACTTTGAAACAATTGAAAAGCGCATCGCTGGTTTGGCAAGATCGATTAAAACAGGCGATAAAGATATTTTGAAAGAAAATGCTGTTGCTGAGAAAATCAAAGCTGGTTTGGAGCAAGGAATTTCTGTTCGTGCTTTGGACTTTGAAGAGAGTGAATTAGAATATGTGAAGCGTTTTCAATTGATCACTTCAAAACCAGTATTGTATTTATGTAATGTGGATGAAGCGTCTGTAAAAACAGGAAATGCGTATGTTGATCAGGTGAAAGAAGCTGTAAAAGATGAAAATGCAGAAGTATTAATCATCGGAGCAAAAATCGAATCAGATATTACAGAATTAGAAACTTACGAAGAACGTCAAATGTTCTTGGATGAATTAGGATTGGAAGAAGCAGGTGTCAATCGCTTGATTCGTTCTGCCTATTCATTGTTGAATTTACAAACGTACTTTACTGCAGGAGTGAAGGAAGTACGTGCTTGGACAATCGTTAAAGGAATGTCAGCGCCACAAGCGGCTGGAGTGATTCACACAGATTTTGAAAAAGGTTTTATCCGTGCGGAAGTGATGAAGTACGAAGATTTCACTACCTTAGGATCTGAGAATGCCGTGAAAGAAGCAGGTAAATTCAAAGTGGAAGGAAAAGAGTACATTGTGCAAGATGGAGACATTATGCATTTTAGATTTAATGTTTAAAATAGACATTAGACCGCTTCGCTTTTAGATGTTATATGTTGGAAAAGTCCATTGTCTAAAATCTAATATCCAACATCTGAATCTCATTGAATAGATGATAAGCGAATTTTAATAGAAAATAAGAGAAATAGAAAATAGTAACAAATATGATTGCAGCAAACGATCCAACATTAAAAACGTGGGTAGAAGTACCAAGAAATTCAGATTTTCCTATTCAGAACATTCCTTTTGGGATTTTTAAAACGGAAACGATGAAACCAAGAGCAGGATCTCGTATTGGAGATTTTGTGATTGATTTGAAATCGTTATTTGTGTTGGGGTACTTTGAAAACTTACCGTTCGAAATGGAAGATTTTGATTCTTCTACATTGAATAATTTGATGAAGAAAGGAAAGGTAGCAACGCGAAATTTACGCAATCGAATATCGAAATTGTTGGATGCGGCACATACTGATTTGCAGCAAAATCAACATCATGTTGATCAAGTGTTGATTCCAATTGACCAAGTTCAATTATTGATGCCTGTTCAAATTGGAGATTATACTGATTTTTACTCGTCAGAGCAACACGCATTCAATGTTGGATGTATGTTCCGTGATCCTGATAATGCATTGATGCCAAACTGGAAACATTTGCCAGTGGCATATCATGGTCGCTCTTCGTCTATTGTAATTTCTGGAACACCTTTTCACCGTCCAAAAGGACAAACGATTCCTAATCCTGATGAAGCACCCGTTTTCGGACCTTGTCGCTTGTTGGATTTCGAATTAGAAATGGGATTCATTACATTCGACGGAAAACCATTGGGTGAATCTATTTCAACTGCTGAAGCAGATGATTTCATTTTTGGAATGGTGTTGTTCAATGATTGGTCGGCACGAGATATTCAAAAATGGGAGTACATTCCATTAGGACCATTTTTAGCAAAGAATTTTGCTTCTCATGTTTCTCCATGGATTGTCACGCTTGATGCATTAGAAAACTTCAGAGTACCTGGTCCAGTTCAAGACCCGAAAGTGTTACCATACTTAGAATACGAAGGAGATAAGCACGTAGCAATTAATTTGCAAGTTGGAATTCAACCAGAAGGTTCTACTGAAACGATTGTAGGAAATTCGAATTACAAATACATGTATTGGAACATGAATCAGCAATTGGCACATCATACTGTCAATGGTTGTAACATCAACGCTGGTGATATGATGGCTTCAGGGACAATATCCGGCCCAGAGAAAGGACAGTTTGGTTCCATGCTTGAAACAACATGGCAAGGGAAGTTCCCGGTACAAATGGCAGATGGAACTGAGCGTAAGTTTATTGCAGATAACGATACAGTTATCATGCGTGGACATTGCGAAAAAGACGGTTTAAGAATCGGTTTCGGCGAAGTAACTGCTAAGATTTTACCAGCGAAATAAATAATATTAAAATAGTAAAGGCTACAAAGTTTGTTTGTAGCCTTTTTTTTGTCAAAAATCTCGCGTCAATTTTTCAAAACACGATACAATTTTTCATCTACTTTTATGAAGTATATACCAGTTCTTAAGTTTGAGAAATCGAGGATGTAATGGTCTCCGTTATGGTGAGCTTTAACAGCTTGAAGATTCCCAAGTAAATCGTATGTAATAGGAGTTTTATTCTTTTCCAAATTTGAAATAATCAACTTGTCCTTTACAGGATTTGGATAAAGAGAAATAGTGTTCACTTGAGTTTCAAGCAATCCGACTGATACATTTTCTTCTTGCATTACGAATATTGAGTCAGTAAATCCGCCACCAGTTGTTATAACATATGCGGATCTGCTTGCTCCAGGATTCATTGTAGCAATAACATCAAATCCGCCATTACCAGTTCCCGAATTTGTGGACAAACTTAACCAAGGTGCTGTTGCTGTAACATTCCAAGTGGTGAAAGAATTATGCTCAACAACAATGGATTCTGTTCCTCCTAAAGACATATAATGTAATGTATCTGGTGTCACTTGTAATGTGGAAGGTGCTTGCACAATTACAACTGTATCCACGGTTGATACATTTGTAATCAACAGATATCCTATTCGCTCATTTCCATTATTTAGGGAAGCTGCAAAATGGGAACCATCACTAGAATTAAAGAAACCTTTAGAGCCACTTGTTAAGTTTGGGATAATCCAACTTTGAGAGGAAGAAGCAGTCCAATCCGAAAGTGATGTGAACTCCAATGCTTCAGAACTAACACCTGAAGCTCCAATGAATATAGTGTCTTTTGCCGTTTCTAAATCTCCTTGTAAAGGCATTATATTAAAAATGAAATTACTTGGAGTGAAGGTACCTGCTCCATTTACTACATTGTTAATAGCATAATAGCCGTCATATGTTCCTCCCCATCCGAAATTCATGTGAAAATTGTCAGATAGATTATAGCCATCAATGAGAAAGAAATGTCCACCACCTTTTGCATAAACCGGTCTTCCATTATCCAGTTCTAGTTTGATCGCTTCGATTAAATCAGCAGTAGTTGGAAATAGAAACGTTGCTGAAGAATACATTTTAGGAGAGTAAGCAAAGTACTCCTTTAAAACAGACGAGCTAAAGAAAGAAGTTGAATTTGTACCACTCCAGTTCATATCAACTGATACGCCTAAATCATACATTAATGTCGCAACGTTTATATTGGCACTTGTAACATTATTTGGCATTGCTGAATAGTCGTAATTCGCTAAACTAAAGTCAGCACAATTACTTGGCGAATTGGTATTACAATGATTGCCAAATCCAGAAATTGGATATTCATAATACTTACAAATTTGCGCCATTGCTGTTGCGTTGCAGCCTGTAAAAGCCTTTCCGCAAGAACCTCCAGTGCTAACTGTTGGCATTTGTGCATTGTAATGACATGTTTGATTCCATGTAGTACTTAATAATGGACTGACTTGGGCAGTTAGATTAAATCCAACAAAGATGAAGAGAATGTAGCAGTATTTCATAAGTGTGAGTTGATACTAAAGAAACGAAAAATAATAAAAATGGTTGGCTTTATTGTTATTACCTGCCTCCAAAAAGTTCGTTGAGCACTTGTGTTCGATAATCAAAAATCTCAGTGAGTTTTTTTCGAATAGCAATGATATTCAACAAGCTACCAATAAAACCGAAGGGTGGAGAATAGCTCACAATATCAATCATTAACGTTCCACCTTCCTTCTCTTCTAAGAAATGTTGGTGGTGCCATAATTTATAAGGACCGATGCGTTGTTCGTCAACGAAATAGCGATTCTCTTCTACATGTGTAATTTCCGTAACCCATGTCGTTTTAATTCCAAGCAAAGGAGAGACTTTATAACTGATGATCATTCCTTCGTACATTTTTTCAGGTAAATTTTCTGTTGTAATGTCAAAGCCCATGTAGTCGGGGGTAATCGCCTTTAAATTTCTAGGACTCGAAATAAAGTCCCAAATAGATTCAATCGGTTCCTGAATAAATTGTTCTCGTTTAAATTGATAAAATCCCATTTTAATTGATGTTTGAATACGTTCTACGTTTGATCATTGCTGAATGTCTTTATTTTCTAGCTTCGTTAAATGACAGAATAATACGCAATCAGTTCATTATTCTTCAAATCCAACTATGTCTTCGACAACACCAGTGAATATAAACAAGCTATGCGTTCTCTTCTGCCAATTGTTGAACGTATAATTCATTGTAAACGCCTCCTAATTCCATTAGCTCTTCATGCGATCCTTCTTCAACTTTGCAGCCATTGTCAATCACAAGTATGCGATCCGCATTACGCAAAGAAGAAACCCTATGTGAAACAATAATGCTCGTTTTTTGAGAAATATCCGATTTAAGATTGGATAAAATGATCTCCTCAGTTTCAGTGTCAACCGCAGACAAGCAATCATCAAAAAGCAACAATTTAGGATCGCGAATTAATGCCCTAGCAATGCTAATACGTTGTTTCTGTCCGCCACTTAAATTTACTCCTCGTTCTCCTAATAATGTATCGAATCCGTCTTTAAAGTCAATGATATTATGGTAAACGTGTGCTGCTTTTGTCACTCGTGCCAAATCGTCCTCAGTGACCGAATCAGATAGTGCTCCGAATTTTAAATTGTTGCGAATCGTGTCAGAGAACAAAAAGACTTCTTGCGGCACAACTCCAGATTGGTCTCTAAAATCTTCCAAATTAATATCCTTGATGTTTTGACCATCAATGAAAATTTCACCAGAATCAGGGTCGATTTGACGTAGAATTAATTTCAATATCGTACTCTTTCCACAACCTGTTCTTCCAATAAATGCAATGGTTTCATTCGGTTTGATGGTAAAACTTAAATCTTTGACGGCAACAATTCCAGAGTTAGGATAAGTATAGGTTACATGCTTGAACTCTATAGTTCCTTTAAAATTGAACGGAAGTTTTGAAGCGTTGTAAATTTTAGGTTCTGTTTGCAAGAATTCATTGATTCGTGTCTGAGAAGCAGCCGCACGTTGTGTCAAACTTGTTACCCAACCAACACTTGCAAATGGCCATGTCAGCTTGTTGACGTAAAAGATGAATGCTGTAACACTTCCAAGTGTAATTCCACTTATTAGCATGTTATTCTTGTCATACTCAAGGTCATAATGTAAAAGTCCGCCGAAATAAATAATAATCACCGTAGAAAGTCCAATCAATAGCATAATCGTAGGCATAAATAGGGCATTGACCAATACCAAACGCATGCTTTTTCGCTTGTATTCTTTGGAAGTAGCTTTGAATTGCTTGTCCATTTCTTTTTCGCGACTATACGCTTTGATAATGCGAATGCCAGAAAATGTTTCTTGGACTGTTGTTGAAAGTGCGGATTGCTCTTCTTGAACCTTAGAGCTCAAACGATTCATTTTACTCGATACTTTGTAAATCAAGAATGACATGATTGGCAATGGAATCAAAACGAGTAAGGTCAACCAACTATTGATTAGTATCATTTGTCCAATCACCATTGCGAAAAGAATAACTAGGTTCAATGTGTACATGATTGCAGGACCTAAATACAAGCGTACATAAGAGACGTCTTCAGAAATTCTATTCATTAAATCTCCAGTATTGTTCTTTTTGTAGAATGAATAGTCGAGCCGTTGATAATGTGTGTAAATTTCGTTTTTTAAATCGTATTCAATGAAACGAGATACTTTGATGATGGACTGACGCAAAAAGAATAAGAATATTCCCGCAACGACAATCAATCCCATATAAGTTAGTCCAATTGAAACAGGATCTTTTGTGTTGATGGGCAAATCAAGCCACAAGATAGTAAAGGGATTTTGAGCGTCTTCAATGAAGTTATCTGTCACAATTTTCAGGAACTCAGGCATTTTCACAGCAAAATAGTTGGTTCCAATGGCAAAAAACACCCCAGCTAACAGGCGCCATTTGTATTTTATAAAATATTTGTTGAGGTAGCTGAGTGACTTCATGCTATAATTTGCCTATTTTTGTGCTGCGTTTTTGCATCACGTTGCAAAAATAGGCATTAGACTTGAAATAACATTTATTATTGATACTGTAGAAGTATGTTTGAAGTAAAAAATATCGAGGATACCAATCTAATGGAAAATCCTGTGATCGCTCAAATGAGCAAGTACGATCACGAACAATTGCTTTTTTGCAACGATAATGCAACAGGTTTAAAAGCAATTATTGCAGTTCACAACACAACATTAGGACCGGCTTTAGGTGGAACAAGAATGTGGATGTACAACAATGAGTTGGAAGCATTGACAGACGTGTTGCGCTTATCACGCGGAATGACTTACAAGAATTCAATTTCAGGGTTGAATCTTGGAGGAGGAAAAGCGGTAATTATCGGAGATCATAGAACTATGAAATCTGAAGCCTTGATGCGTCGTTTTGGAAAGTTTGTGAATAGTCTTGGTGGAAAATACATTACTGCAGAGGACGTAGGGATTTCTCCAATCGATATGACATATGTAGCAATGGAAACAAATCACGTAGTTGGTTTGCCAGGTCGTTCAGGAGATCCATCTCCAGTAACTGCTCATGGAACATATGTTGGAATGAAAGCATGCGCGAAAGAGCAATTCGGATCTGATTCTTTGACAGGGAAAAAAGTAGCTGTTCAAGGTGTTGGTCACGTTGGAGAATATTTAGTTGCGGCTTTGGCGAAAGAAAATGCAGATATTTATATTACGGATATTCATGAGCCTACATTGTCACGTGTTGCACAACAATACGGAGCAAAAGTGGTTGGACTGGACGAAATCTACGATATCGATATGGATATTTATGCGCCATGTGCATTGGGAGCAACTGTGAACGATGAAACATTGCAACGTTTGAAATGCTCAATCATTGCTGGTGCTGCAAACAACCAATTGAAAATGGAAGATGTTCATGGTCGCGCGGTAATGGATAAAGGAATTATTTATGCGCCAGACTTCGCATTGAATGCAGGTGGTGTAATCAATTGTTATTCAGAAGTTGCAGGATTGACACCAGAATGGGCAATGGGCAAAGCTGATGAGATTTATTCAACAATTGCACAAATTGTGAAACGTTCAAAAGACGAAAATATACCTACGTATCAAATTGCAAACAAGATGGCTGAAGAGCGCATCAAAGCAATTGGAAACGTTAAATTGCCAATGTAAATTAAAAGATGCTAAATAGAAGACATTTAAGAATCAAGGTTTTACAAGCTTTATATGCGTATTACCAATCCGAAGAAGATAGTTTCCGCAAAGCGGAGAAGGAGTTGACGAATGCTGTAGATCGGATTTATGATTTGTATTTGTATTTAATGTTGATTTTCCCTGAGTTAAAAGCGATTGCTGAACACAGAATTGAAGAAAACAAAAAGAAAATCATTCCTTCGGAAGAAGATTTGAATCCAAACTTGAAATTTGTAAACAATCAAATCATTGCTTTGATTGAAGAAAACAGCAAATTGAGAATGGCTTCTGAAGAGCATAAAGTGAATTGGGTAGGTGATGAACACCAAGAAATGTTCAAGAAAATGTTATTGCACATTCGTGAAAGCGAAACGTTTTTTGAACACATGAACAATGGTGAAACAGGATTTGAAGCCGATAAAGCGTTTATTTTGGATTTGTTCAGAATTGAAGTGGCGAATTATCCTTTGTTACATGATTTCTTTGAAGAAAGAAGCATTCAGTGGTTAGACGACATCGACTTAAGCTGTTCGATGGTGTTAAAAACCCTAAAGCTGGTGGAAGAAGGTCAGAAAATCGAGATCATGGATTTGTACAAAGATCCAGTTGATGAACAAGATTTTATCCGTGAATTGTTGCGTAAAACAATCTCAATGGACAAAGAAAATGAAGCTTTGATCGATGATTTGACAAAGAACTGGGAGTTGGAACGTATTGCAAAAATGGACGTTATTCTAATGAAAATGGCCATTACTGAATTCCAAATCTTTGAAACGATTCCTACAAAGGTGACATTGAATGAGTATATTGAAATTTCAAAGTTCTATTCAACTCCAAAAAGTAATGGATTTATCAATGGAATTTTGGATAAAGCAATTGACCGTTTGATGAAAGAAAATAAAATTGAGAAAGTAGGACGTGGTCTTACGAATTAAAAAATACAAGTTATGAGAATAGTAGCAGGATTAGTAGTGTTATTGTTGTTGGTTGGTTGTGGTTCTGATGAATTAGTGATTGGACAAAAAACAACAATGGAAGTCAACAAAAAGTTTGATGCTGGACAAGTCGTAAAAGGGGAGAATGTTAAAGCAGTTTTCACCGTTGAAAACACTGGAGATTATCCTTTGGTCATTTCAGCTGTGACAGTAGCTTGTAGCTGTACATTGGCTTCAAAACCAGAAGAGCCAATTGCTCCAGGAGAAAGTGCAATAATTGAAGCAACAGTAGATACGCAAAAAACGGGTTCGGGATTGATAACGAAGAATGTAACAATCGTTGCAAACACAATTCCTTCGTCAACAGTGGTTCAAATTCAGGCCAACGTTGTAAATAAATAGTATACAAATCACATAAAATAAGTAAAGAGAGAGATGGGACAAAATTTGATAATGATCGTTTTAATGATTGGAGTATTTTACTTCTTCATGATCAGACCACAGATGAAAAAGCAAAAAGAACTTAAGAAATTTAGAGAAAATTTAGCTACGGGTGATAAAATTGTAACGATTGGTGGAATTCACGGTAAAATTTTGGAAGTTGCTGAGTCAACAATTTTAATTTCAAGTGAAGGAACGAAATTGCGTTTCGATAAATCAGCTATTGCACAATCAGTTGAAGATCAAATTGTAGCAAAATAAGCATTGAATACATTAGTTATGAAAAAAGGCGCATTGATTAATGCGCCTTTTTTTGCTTTCTAGCTTCCTTTTTTGCTTTGCGCTCATTCAATCGTTCTTCGCGTATTCGCAGTCGAGTTTTTACGCGACTTTCTTTTTTGCGATTGCGGTAGTCTTCTTGAGTTTTCTTAAATTCTTCTTTCGTCAATTTATCCATTTCTGGATTGAATTCAACATCGCCATTGAGAATGTCTTGTATCACAATTTCTGTAATCCAATTGTCACCATTAACATCGTATGTTGCATCTAAGTTTTGATCGAATAGATTCCCCATGCTTTCATAAATTGTAGCTTGCATTCCACCTCTGAATTTTCGGATAATTTCATTCACAGTCATATTCGTTTCTCGGTGAACAAGTTCCATCAACAATTTTCCTTCACTTGTATACAAATCACGAATAGAATAGGTGAATTCATCCTTTAATTCTTTGTGAGCTTCTTTTCCATACTTTTTTTGCTTGCGGTTTTTATCGATGTTCGCTAAGTCAGATTCGTATTCGGCAATTAAAGCTTTGGCTTTCAGGGCCATTGGATAAACTCTTCGAACTCTCGCAAGTTCCCGTCTGTATTGATTCATGAAATTTTTGCTCGTATGCATTTCGCGTATTGTGAGGTGCAATTGAATCGAATCTTCCTCTTGAGCATGAATGCTTGAAAAAAGAATTAACATGAATATTATACTAATTGAAGCGCTCTTTTTCATTTTCTTTCTATATTTATCTTCAAGATGTATACAAAGTCTTTGCCATAAATGAAATTTAACTATTCTATTTTAATTTTATTGCTGTCTTGTTCGATTTATTCATGTACCAATGAATCTAACGAACTCGTGGAGCCTGTGGTAGAGGTCGTTGACTCTACAGATGTGCAGTCTTTAGAATTGTTGAATGACATTGATACGACCAGAAAAACGCATGAAGTTAAAGAGTTCAAAGAAAACTTGAAGGTCATAGAAAAAAAATATGGCGAACAATGGGGATTTTGTGAATGTGTTGTAGCCAATGATTCGGTGAATGATGCGATCATTAATTTAACGGATTTTGAAGGTCCAAAGTTTGATAAATTAATGGCAAGATCAGATTTTATCACACAAAAGTGCCAGGCTTTTTTAAGTATGGATAGCAATAAAACACCTGAAGAACGTTACAAACACGAACAAAAGGTAAAAAAATGTTTAAAAGCCGCTAAAAATAAATAGCTTTGTCATTCATGAAGCAAAAAGGTCTCGCATATCTGCTCATTATTGCTTTTGGAGTTTTACTTGCTCCAAGGTCAGTTTGGCATGAATGTGAAGATCATCATTCAACTCATTTTTCGACTGAATTATCAGACCATGAACATTCTGATTCACATGGAGTTCATGTTGAAAAGAAATGTTTTGCCTGTGATTACGATATGAATGCAGCTGAAGAACCAGTTTCATTCAGTGCTAACTTTTTTGCCGCATTTTATCCAAAATTAAAAGAAGTAAAAGTTGAAGTTCGAACAGTAGAATGTGTTCGTACTCAATTACTCAGAGGTCCACCAACAGTTTAATTGAATTCAATAGTGTCTGTTGCATTCGTGCATTCAGATCATTTTTTCAGTTAAATAAATCAAAATGTATCAGTTTATTTCATTGATTGCCTTGTTGTTAGCAAGTGTCAATCTATATGCGCAAGAATTTTCGGGCCAAATTCTTGATTCAACAACAAAAGAAGGAATTCCCTTCGCCCAATTATTTTTAATCGATTACCATCAAGGTGTAAATGCCGATGATAAGGGAAGTTTTAGTCTTTCAGGAAAGTTTCCCGATCGTGTTAAGGTGCGCGTTTCTGCATTTGGATATGAAACCGCGTTGATTGAAACGAGCATATCTTCCAATCTGAAGTTTTATTTAGTAGAATCAGAATCGCACATTGATGTAAAAGAGGTGACAGCTTCAGGATCACGCAATGATTTGCAAAAGAACTCCATTACTCATGTTGAAATGCGCTCAATTGATGAGTTGAATGCGGTTCCAACAACAAATTTGGGTCAAGCAATAGAACAACTTCCAGGAGTTTATAATTCCTCTACAGGGAATGGAGTTTCTAAACCAGTAATTCGCGGATTACAAGGAACGCGCGTTGTTTCAGTACTGAATGGAATTCGAATTGAAAATCAACAGTGGGGAGGAGATCACGGAATGGGAATTACAGAGTTGGGAATTGGAACTGTAGAAGTCATAAAAGGTCCAGCTTCTCTTGTTTATGGAGCTGATGCTCTCGGCGGTGTGATTTACTATGCAGACGAATCGTTTGCCAATCAAAAAACACATGAGTTAAAAGCGAGTTCACAATTTGAATCAAATTCTTTGGGTTCTACCAATGCTATATTCTATAGAGGAAGCATTAAAGGACTGAAAATTAATGCTGGAGGAAATTTTTCGTCACATGCAGATTTTCAGTTGCCTTCTGGTAAATTTGCGAAGAATTCAAGGTATCAAAGTTCATCAGGAAAATTAGGTTTGGGTTGGAGCAAAGGGAAATGGATTTCAACCTTGAAGTACGTTTATTCTACTGCTCAAATTGGAATTCCGGGACATACACATGATACAATTATTTATCCTGAATTATTTCAATCTACTCAGCAGATAAGAAAGAAATCACTGCCAGTACAGTATTTCTCAAATCACATAGCATCGTTCGACAATAAATTTGTTTTCAAACGCCAAACACTTGATTTGTTGGTGGGTTTTACGCGTAATCAATTGGAAGAATTTGAAGAAAAAGTCACGATTCCAGGAATGAGTATTGCATTGAATAATGGACTTTACACATTCAAAATGAATGCACATTTGACGGAAAGATGGTCCGTTATTTATGGAGTTCAAGGAATGTATCAATGGCAAAAAAATGATGTTAAAGCGGAAGAAAGATTGGTTCCAGACGCCTCTCAATTTGATAATGGAGTATTTGCAACGATTTACTATGATCGACTGAATTGGAGATGGCAAGTAGGAGTGAGGGGCGATGTACGTCAGATAAACAGTGAAAGTGATAGTGTTGGTTTTCCAAATGCGTTCAATAAAACATATTCAGGATATAATTTTGCTTTTGGAGGAGTATTTCATAAAAAAACGCAAACAGTGAGATTGAATGTGTCGTCGGGATTCAGAGTGCCTCATTTGTCTGAATTGGTTTCTGATGGTGTGCATCACGGAACTTTAAGGTATGAAAAAGGTAATACAAACCTAAGATCCGAACAAGCCATTCAATTAGACGTGACTTATGAATATGAGAATGAACACTTGTCCATCATTGTGAATCCTTTTGTTTCCTATGTCCAACATTTTGTTTACCTCAATCCGTTGGATACGCTCATTGAAGGATTTCAAGTCTTTGCGTACGACCAAATACCTGAAGTTTATTTATCTGGATTCGATGCTGGAATTCACTATCATCCCCATTTTGCTCATTTCTTGCACTTTGAAAGTACTTTCTCCTACATTCGAGGGCTTTCAGCAACGAATGAGAATGTATCCTTAATGCCACAACCTCGTTGGACCAATTCACTTATTTGGAGATTCAATCAGAAAACAAAAGTTCGAATGAAGGATATTGTTGTTCAATACAATCACTTCTTTGAGCAAAATGACGTTTCTCAATTTGAATCACGTTCCAGTAGTTATGGGTTGCTGAATTTTTCAGCAACATTACAATTGGCAACAAAATCACCTTTGCAATTACAAGTAGGAGCTAGAAACCTATTGAATTCAAATTATATTGATCATCTATCACGATTGAAAAACATCGGCCTGGAAAGTCCAGGACGTAATATTTATGTAAAATTAATAGCAACAATTAATTATGAAAAAAAGTAAATTATTGATCGCCGGCGGACTTTTAGTCTTAGTAACAGTATCCTGTAAAAAAGACGAATGTCACGAATGTCATTATGAAAAAAACAACGTTGAAGTTGAGTTGGGAGAAAAATGTGGTGACGATTTGGAAGCCTTGGAAGCAAGTGGTTTCAATGATGGAGGCGTGAACTATGAAGTTCATTGTCACGAACATTAAATCTTAGTAATAACTAATGAAAGCTCATCCGTTTAGATGAGCTTTTTTAATTTATTGTAAATTGGAATTAGAACTTTAGTGAGATTCCTGCGCCAAAGGTCATATAAGATGCTGTTCCTGAAAATTCTTCTCGTGAAATCGTTTCAATCACCGCTGTTTGTTGAAAAATCATTACATAAGAAAAATCTAGGTTAAAATAGATTCCTTCTCCCAAACGAATCTGTGGTGATAAACCAGCTAAAGCATTAAATCCGTCGTCATTCCCTTTTACACCTGGATCGCTAAATTCTCTATCCAGAGAACGAAATTGCTTGTTTGCAATGGTTGTAAATCCTCCACCTGCGTGTGCATTAAACGAAAACTTCTCTGATCCAAAACCGAAGGCATTGGCGAAATCAAACACCACTTCAGCAGAAACACGATGTATTACAGAATTTGATAAAAACACAGGATTTGCAATTTGGGTAGATTTGAACTGATCCATACCATAACCTAAGGAAACACCTATCTGATCATTGATCATGTATCCAAGAGCACCAGCAAAATGTGTGTTTGTTTGTTCGAGTGTGTAATTTTCACTCGAGTTATTTCCACCAACGCGCAGTCCAGCATTCAAATCCATAAAAAAGCCGGATTTTTGAACAGGTGTTTCTGAAATAGTTGTCACTAAAGGTTCGTCTTGGGCAATTAAAAAAGACGACGAGAATAGGCAAAGGCCTACTAATGTTCGTTGTAAAATCATCCTAATAAATTTAGTTTACAACAAAGTAAAGAAAATTACAGCAAACTCAAAAGAAAAAGTAGCTTTCAAGTTCCGATTATTCACGTGTTCAATGGTAATTTAGTTGAATGTTAACGATATAAGCAATAAAAAAGGACGATTGATTTTCAATCGTCCTTTACGTTTATTTTATTTAGTCTTTTGTCTTGAGTCTTTCGTCCCCAAGTCTATTTCCTAATAGTATATTTTTCTTCTTACGTTCGTAACGTGCTTGGCTAAACGAATAACTTGTTTCGTGTAACCAAACTCATTGTCGTACCAAGCATACAAAACAACATTTTTTCCATCATTTGAAACGATAGAAGCATGTGAATCGAATACAGAACAACATGTGTTACCAATGATATCGCTTGAAACCATTTCTGGATCGTATGAATAGAAAATTTGGTTCACCAAATCTCCATTCAAGGATGCATTTCTAATTTTAGCATTGACATCTTCCACAGAAGTTCCTTTGTTCAATTCTAAACTCAAGATAGCCAATGAACCATTTGGAGTTGGTACACGAACTGCGTTGGCGGTCAATTTATCTTTCAAATCTGGAATTACTTTCGTTACAGCAGAACCAGCTCCTGTTGAAGTAATAACCATGTTGATAGCTGCAGAACGACCTCTACGTGGTTTGTTGTGCATATTGTCCAACAAGTTTTGGTCATTCGTGTAAGCATGCACTGTTTCAATGTGTCCTTTTACAACACCGTACTCATCATTGATTACTTTCAAGATAGGAGAGATGGCATTTGTTGTACATGAAGCAGCTGAGTAGATGTCCTCATTCTCAATGTCCAATGTACCTTGGTTGATTCCATAAACGATGTTAGGAATTTCTTTTCCTGGAGCTGTCAATAACACTTTCGAAGCACCTTTTGCTTTCAAGTGTCTGCTCAACGCTTCACGGTTTGTGAAAACACCTGTGTTGTCAATAATCAATGCATTGTTGATACCGTAAGCCGTGTAATCAATGTCTTCTGGATTACTCGCGTTGATCATTTGAACGATTTGTCCATTAATGATAATTGCGTTGTTTGCTGGATCTTCTTGTACTGTTCCTTTAAAAGCCCCGTGTACAGAGTCATTGCGCAACAAAGAAGCACGTTTGATGATGTCAGCTTCAGAGCTTCCTCTCGTTACGATTGCTCTCAAACGCAATTGTTGACCTTTACCAGCTTGTTTAATTAATTCACGTGCAGCCAAACGACCAATACGACCAAATCCATACAATACAACATCGCGAGGTTCAAATGCAGCGTTGTTGGCAGTTTCGAATCCAGCTAATTTGTTCGCAAGGAATTCAGCTTTAGAAGAAAATGCATGTTGTTCTTCACTCCATTCACTGGCTAATTTACCAATGTCTAATTTTGATGGAGCAAGATCCATGTTTAAAATTTCCTCAGCCAATTCTGAAGTAGTAAAAACGTCGATTGATTTACTCACGACATTTTTCGCATAAGTGTGTAGGTTTAAGATTTCTGAAATTGTAACATCAGTCAAGTGATTTCTGAACAATACCAACTCGATACCTTTGTCATACAACAATTCACCAACTTTACTCGCTAGTTTCACTGCAGCACGTTCTCTTTCAACATGTGACTTTAGTTCTTTTTCGTAACCCAAAGCTGCTTCCATTTTAATTAATTAAAAAATTTGTAAAAAATTGATTTATAAAAAGCCAAAAAGGATACCCACTAGTGTAGATATCCTTTTTGATTTATCCTAAGTATGCTTTCAGCAACTTGTTACGAGACGTATGCCTCAAGCGTCTGATAGCTTTTTCTTTTATTTGTCGAACACGCTCACGAGTCAGATTGAATTTTGCTCCAATTTCTTCGAGCGTTAATCCATGGTTCATCCCGATTCCGAAAAACAAACGAATAATTTCTCTTTCTTTATCTGTCAATGTTGACAATGAACGTTCGATTTCTTTTTGCAATGATTCAGCCATCAACGCGTGATCGGCTTTTGGTGAATCACCGTTCGCCATAACATCCATTAATGTACCACCGTCTTCCGAAGTTGATAGTGGAGCGTCCATAGATACGTGACGGCCAGAAACATTTAAACTTTCTTTGATTTTGTCTTCTGGAACTTCCAATGCTTCAGCTAATTCTTCTGCTGATGGTGGACGTTCAAATTCTTGTTCCAAACGAGAAAACGCTTTGTTGATTTTGTTCAATGAACCTACTTGATTCAATGGTAAACGTACAATACGTGCTTGCTCAGCTAAAGCTTGCAAGATTGATTGACGAATCCACCAAACTGCGTAAGAAATGAATTTAAAACCACGTGTTTCATCGAATTTTTGAGCTGCTTTGATAAGTCCTAAATTCCCTTCGTTAATAAGGTCGGGCAATGTTAGTCCTTGATTCTGATACTGTTTTGCAACTGATACCACGAAACGAAGATTGGCTCTCGTTAGTTTCTCAAGGGCTCTCTGGTCTCCTTGCTTGATTTTTCTCGCCAATTCTACTTCTTGTTCCGCTGTGATCAGCTCCTCTTTACCGATATCCTGTAAGTACTTATCTAATGATTGACTTTCACGATTCGTGATTGATTTGGTAATTTTAAGCTGTCTCATCCTCTTCTAAATCCTCCTATTGATTTGTTTTGTGTGGAAATTGAGTGCAAAGTTACAATGAAAATATAATCTATTCAAAATTATTTTACACTAAATTAATATTCAGCTTACCCTCAAAAATCATGCCTACAAATGTGGTTTTCAAGTCCTATTGCGATTCCAATTGGTTTCATTGGAACCGCATTCGGAACTTCTTTTCTTATCTTTGATAGTGAGTGTTATAAACCAAATCCAACATAGTCTTTTTGACCACTTTCAGTTAATACTTCAAGTAATACACCTGTTTTTCCACCATTTAATTTATTCGTTAATTGCTCAACACTTTTTACGGCTTCGTTGTTAATTTTTGTAATCACCATTCCTTCTTTCAATCCTAAGGATTTCAATTTGCCGGTTGTGATTGATGTTATCTTTACGCCGTATTCAGTATTGTATTCTTTCATTTCTTTACTCGATAATGCTTCAAAAGTTGCACCCAACGCAATGTTTTTATTAATTTCTTCTTTCGATACTAATTTTGTGTCTCCATCACTGTTGCGTAAAACAATCTCAACAATCGACTCGTTGCCTTTAGAATTGCGCAGTGTGACACTTACTTTGTCGCCTGGTCTGCGTCTTCCAATTTCCTCTTGTAAACTTGCGACTGAATTGACATCTTTACTTCCAATTTTTAAGATGACATCTCCTTCTTTCAATCCAGCTTTCATGGCTCCTCCACCTTCAGTAACTCCAGCGACAAGTACACCGCGTGTTGAAGAAAGTTCATATTTCTCTTTGATTTCTTGATTGATGTCAGCAATTGAAACTCCTAAATATCCTCGTTGTACAACTCCATAATCTATAAGGTCGTGCATTACTTTTGTTACAAGATTAACTGGAACAGCAAAAGAGTATCCTGAATAACTTCCTGTTTGTGAGGCGATTGCTGTATTTATTCCAACTAGTTCACCACGAGTATTCACCAAAGCACCACCGCTGTTTCCTGGATTTACAGCCGCATCAGTCTGAATAAACGATTCAATGGCCATGGATTGCTTTGATCTGTCTGACAATAAATTGATATTTCTTGCCTTTGCCGACACAATTCCTGCTGTCACTGTTGATGTTAAGTTAAACGGATTTCCAACTGCTAATACCCATTCACCAATATTGATTTCATCACTGTTTCCAATTGGAATGGCCTGTAAATTCTTGCCTTCGATTTTCAACACGGCAATATCTGTTGATGGATCTGTTCCAATGATCTTTGCAGTATATTTCGTGTTATCGTTTAGAATGACTTCAATTTCACTGGCATCTTCAATTACGTGGTTGTTTGTAACAATATATCCGTCCGACGAAACGATGACTCCTGAACCTGATCCAGAACCATATTGCTTGAATTCTCGTCCACCAGCACCTGGACCATAAAAGAATTCCTGGAACATATCACGTTGGAATGTCGTTCTCACAACTTTTGTCGTAACGTGCACAACAGAATTGATTGAATTTTGAGATGCTTCAACAAAATCAACTGGAATTCCACCAGGAGCATATGAAGTTTGACGAATAGGACCGTTAAATCCGTTATTCGAAGTTGTGTCTACAATATTTGTTGAAGTTGAATTGATTGCTAGGAATATCGTGAACGGAATCATACCACCCAATAATCCTAATCCGAATAGTTTGATGTTATTTTTCATGTTTAAGGTTTTTAATTTTTGTCCTAAGACACAATAATAACGCCATTCTATGAAAAAAGTATTGGTTGTCAGTGTTAAAGAATGTTAAGCTATGAATAATTCAATAATTCAACAATTCAACAATTCAAGGATTGAAAGATTTGCTGGGATTAAAAATTTTGTAGTACTCTTTGAATTTTTGAATTCGAAGTATTTGCATAGAGAAGCGATTGAATTCATTAAACTATTATTCCTTTTCCAATTTAGCTGTATCTTTGCAGCATGTTGATAAAATTCCACAAATATCAAGGTACAGGAAATGATTTTGTCATGTTGGACAATCTTTCAGGCGAATATGACAATTTGACTGTTGATCAGATTGTAAAACTCTGTGATCGGAAGTTTGGAATTGGTGCTGATGGCTTGATAAAGCTGAATAGTCACGATAAATACGATTTTGAAGTTGATTATTACAATGCGGATGGATCTAAGAGTTTTTGTGGAAATGGAGCCCGTTGTTCGGTAGAATTTGCTAGAACATTGGGAATAAATGTAACATCGACAGATTTTATAGGAATTGATGGTTTGCACAATGCTCGTGTCGAATCTGATGGATTAATTCATCTTGAAATGTCGCATATTTCAGCCATAGAGAAAAGAAATTTAGGTTTTGTCCTACACACAGGTTCGCCTCACTTCGTTCATTTTACTCCAGATTTAAAGGAGGTAGATGTCGTCGAATTTGGTCGCAAGATTCGTTATTCAGATGAGTTCAACAAAGAAGGCATCAATGTAAATGTTGTACAAATTATTGATGATAATACACTTTCTATTGCAACGTATGAACGCGGCGTGGAAGATGAAACATTATCCTGTGGGACTGGAGCCACAGCCTGTGCACTTGCATTTGCGGAACAAAACAATCGAGTAGGTTATACTTGTATCACAGTTCATGTAAAAGGTGGTACATTGAAAGTAGCGTTTGATGTGAGTAAGGAAGGCAAGTATTCAAATGTTCGATTAATTGGACCAGCACAGTTTGTGTTTAAAGGAGAAATAGATGCCTAGTTTTGATTTTCCGGAAATTGATTTCACTCATTCATTTGATTTTAGGTCAAAAACCTATTTGTGGATTTGGCATGCGAACAAAATTCCTCCACATATTGGAATTTCCACTTACAATTCCTATTTCAGTTTAAAGGTTTCTGGAAAAGATACTGCTTTGCCGTGCGAAAGAACATTGCAAAAAGCTCAAAAGAAAAACATCGCGTTATTATTGATTGAATTGGATGTGAATTTTTCCTTGGATCAGATTGCTAAGGTTTATCAAAATTATACAGCTGCTACGCCTTTTGTTGCTACTTGTTTGACTCCAATTGTTCAATTATTGGGATTACATGAGGTTAACCAACTCTCAGAAATGTTGCATAAACTAGCTGAAAGCAATACTTTAGGTAAAGTTTTTGGATTGAACTTGCCAGATGGATATTCTTCACTGCCAGATTATTCACCGAGCGATATTCAATTTCGTTTGAAACATTTAGTCAATGCTGAAAGGAAAACAAGTTTATCTACGAGTAGTTGAATCGGATGATATTCCAATCTTATTGCGATGGGAAAATAATCCAGAGAATTGGAAAGTGAGCGGGACAGAAGTTCCTTACACCGAAGATGAAATGAAATCATTTGTTGCGAATCATCTTCCCATTCAAATTACAGGACAATTGCGGTTCATGATAACAAGTATCCTTGAAGACATTCCAATTGGTACGATTGATTTGTTTGATGCAAATTTTAAGAATGGTTTTGCCGGTGTAGGAGTGTTGATTGCAGAAAAGGAATTTAGAAATCGGGGAATGGCATCAGAAGCATTGAATTTGGTGATTGGTTTTTGCAGTGCTCGACTAGAATTGGTTCATTTACACTGTTCGATACATGCTGATAATGAATCAAGTATTGCTTTGTTTGAAAATTGTGGATTCGAAAAAATTGGAACTCGAAAAGATTGGTATCTTCACAATGGTGAAAGAATAGATGAATATTTGTATCAATTATGTTTAAAAAAGTAGTTCTTATAGGTCTTGTATTGATTGGAATTGGAGCATTTTATTATCGAGATGCCCTAATGTCAATGTTTGGTAAATCGCAACGTACAATCAACAAAACAGAAGTGAAATTGTTGTTAGAAGACGATTTTTCCATCGATTCTTTGGCAATGTTATTGGTTGAAAAGGAAATACTAGCTTCTGTAGATGAGTTTAGAAAAGAAGCTGAAAAACAAGGATTGGATGATCAGTCGTTTGATGCCGGAAAATACGTAATCCTTTCTGGAACAAAAGTGTCCAACTTGGTGGATGGTTTTACTCGTGCAGAAAATGGTCATGGAAAAGCGGAAGTAAAAGTCAATGTGTTGTTCAATCGTTGCACAAGAATCGAAGACATTGGAATGAATATTAGTCAATACATTCAAGCAGATAGCGCTTCAATTGTTGATTGCATTCAGTCAGAGGAAACCATGAAAAAATATGGTTTCACAGATGCTCAATTGCCTGCGTTGTTTTTGCCAGATAGTTATGAAATGTATTATGATTCTGATGCTGAAGCATTTGTAGCATTTATGGCTGTTCAATTCAAAAAGTTCTGGAATGCTGAACGCATTGCTCAATTAAAAGCACTTGGGTTTCAATCGCCTTCACAAGCCGTTACGTTAGCAAGTATTGTTTATTCAGAGCAGTCAAAAGTTCCTGAAGAATGGCCAATCATCGCGAAATTGTATCTGAATCGCATCAATCAAGGAATATTATTGCAATCTGATCCAACGTTTAAGTTTTGTTGGGGAACAAAATTGGATGGCGTTCAGCGCTTATTAGCAAAACACAGAGACATTGATTGTCCTTACAATACTTATAAATACTTAGGATTGCCACCTGGACCAATTTGCATAACACCAGGCAAGGTAATTGATGCAGTGTTGAATCCTGCAAATGTTGATTACATATTTATGTGCGCAAAACCGGGATACGATGGTTCCCATAATTTCACTAATTCTGGCGCACAGCACATTAAAAATGCTTCTGAGTTTCAACGTTGGTTGAGCAAGGAACAAAAAAAATAGCATGGAGATTAAAAGAAGGTCATTTTTTAAGTTAGGATTAGCAACGGCAGCGTTAGGATTGGTAAAGCCATCCCGAGCCACAGAATTGATTCATTCTAGTTTTGAAGAGAAAATAAATGGTCCAATTGTTCTTTCTACTTGGGAACATGGATTGGCAGCAAATGCAAAAGCTTGGGAAGTACTTTCCAAAGGAGGAAAAGCCATTGATGCTGTGGAACAGGGTGTAATGGTGACTGAATCTGATCTAAGCAATAGAAGTGTTGGAATAGGCGGTCGCCCTGATCGAGATGGACATGTAACGTTGGACGCGTGTATTATGGATGAAAAATCACGCTGTGGAGCAGTTGGATGCCTTGAAGGAATTGCTCATCCAATTTCTGTTGCCCGCTCAATCATGGAAAACACTCAACATGTGATGTTGGTTGGAGAAGGAGCGAAGCAATATGCATTGGATTATGGATTTTCGAAAATTAAAACGCCAATCAAAGAAGTGAAAAAAGACTACAAAGATTGGAAGAAAGAAAACAAAGATGTTTTTGAGAAACCTGAAATCAACAATGAAAATCACGATACAATTGGGATGATTGCGATGGATCAGTATGGAGATTTGAGTGGTTCATGTACAACTTCTGGTTGGGCGTACAAACTTCCAGGAAGATTGGGCGATTCACCGATTATTGGAGCAGGATTATTTGTCGACAATGAAATTGGTGCGGCGTGTGCAACTGGTTTAGGTGAAGCCATTATTCGCATTGCTGGAAGTCATACGGTTGTTGAATTAATGCGACATGGAAAATCTCCAAAAGAAGCGTGTAAATTAGCTGTTGAACGAATCATTTCTAAACACGATGATTTGACTGGATTACAATGTGGATTTCTAGCCATTGATAAAAATGGAAATGTCGGTGGTTATTCTGTCTATTCAGGTTTTAATTATGCCGTTAAATCGATTGATAAGGAGGAGTTAGTGAATACAGAATACATGCGTGATTGGGATTAATTAAATCGATGAAAAACAAAACTCACCACTTCCGAATTTTACTACTTTTAGTCTTCATTTTCATGATTGCAGCTATGAATGTTGTCGTTTCTCAGTCAACTCAAACATTGAATTGGCGCTTTAAACACCCTGTCACTCAACAATTGATTGAATTAGGAGAAAAAGGAAGTGTTCAAGAAGGATTGATCAACGCTGGTTTGTTGCCAGATCCTTATTACGGCTTAAATGAAAATGAATTTGGCTGGATAGAAAAGTACCAATGGACATTTTTTTCAACCTTCAACTATGTAAAATCATCAAAAAATGAGCTTGTAACAATAAAATTTCCTTCCATTGATACTTATGCTCATGTTTACGTCAATGATACTTTGGTTCTTGTAACTGATAACGCTTTTAAAACATATCGATCTGAAATACAAGATCATCTGTTGAAAGGAAAGAACGAGATTCGCGTCGAATTTACACCTCCAACGCTCTATCATAAAGAGAATTATGAACGTGCAAAGTATAAATTACCTGCACCAAATGATAAAGATTCTATTGCAATTGCGCCCTATACACGAAAAGCACAATATCAATTTGGATGGGACTGGGCATTGCGCATGGTGACCATGGGATTCAATGAAACGGTCACAATTGAGTCTTTTATTGAAAATCAGGTGATTGGAAGAAATATTCAAACTGTTTCTGTAAAGAATGGTCAAGCTGAGTTACACTTTCAGTTGTTTTTGCACAATGATACTCCGATAAAAGAATGGAACTCAAAACTATTCGGAATCTTGGATTTTGAACAAGTTGGTACTATAGCAACCGCTAAAATTCGGGTGAATGATCCAAAATTATGGTGGCCACGTGGACATGGAGAGCAGAATATCTATTCAGATTTGTGGACCGTTTTTGGTGAAAACTCAAACAATGTCATTGCAAGAAAGGAAATCGAATTTGGAATAAGGACTTCTGAACTAGTTCAAGAAAAAGATCAATGGGGAACATCTTATGTGATGAAAATCAATGGAAAAGAAATTTTTTGCAAAGGAGGAGATTACATTCCACAAGATATTTTTCCAGCACGAGTAACGGATCTTGAAATTCAACGAATGGTGCAGATCATGCATGCAAGTAATTTCAATATCGTACGAGTTTGGGGTGGCGGATATTATCCAAATGAAGCATTTTTTAAAGAGTGTGATCGTTTGGGAATCATGGTTTGGCAAGATTTTATGTTTGCTTGTGCGATGTATCCTGGTGATGCTGCTTTTCTGGAAAATGTTCGAGAAGAATTGGATGATCAGATTCCAAGAATTAGCAGTCATCCGTCAGTTGTTTTGTTCAATGGAAACAACGAAGTTGATGTAGCGTGGAAAAATTGGGGATTCCAAAATCAATACCAATTGTTTGGTGATGATGCGAAGGAAATTCAACAATCGTACGACGCTTTATTCAAACATTTGGCTCCAAAAAGAGTGGAAACATGGACAACTTTGCCTTATGTGCACACAAGTCCATTGAGTAATTGGGGAAAAGATGAGTTTTACAATCATGGAACTCAGCACTATTGGGGAGTATGGCATGGAAAAGATCCTTTGGAGGATTTTGGCAAAAAGATCGGTCGATTCAATGCTGAGTTTGGCTTCCAGAGTTTTCCGGAATATTCAACACTTTCAAGCTTTTCAACACAAGCGGATTGGAATTTGGAGTCTGAGGTAATGAAGCATCATCAGAAAAGTTACGTTGGAAATGGCATGATATTGCGTCACGCCGAACGATTATATGGTGTTCCAAAAGACTTTGAAGAGTTTGTGTATTTTTCGCAATTGACACAAGCAAAAGCCGTTGGAATGGCCGTTTCAGGTCACAGAATTGATATGCCGAGATGTTCTGGGACGATTTATTGGCAAGTGAATGATTGCTGGCCTGGTCCAACTTGGTCAAGTGTTGATTACTTCAATAATTGGAAAGCATTGCAATATGAAGTAAGAACGGATTTTATGGATGTTGCAGTTTTAGCCAAAGAAACGGTGATAGGCAAACAAGTCTATTACTTGGTTTCGGACACTGAAGTGGCCTTCAATTCAAACTTAACGTGTAAAGTCTACAGCATTGACGGAGAATTATTAGAAGTTCATGAAATTGCAAAAAATGTGAAAGGAAAAGGTTCCATTGAGTTGCCTTTTCATAAATTGATTCAACCAAAGGCAATCGATTACATTGCTGTCATAAGTTGGACAAATGCCAAAGGAGAACAATTTGAACGATCTTTTACATTCTTAACGAAGAATAGAGCTATTGAGCCAGAAAAAGATTATCAGATTTCATTGAAGAAAGTGGGAGATGGATATGATATAATCATTGAGAATTCAACTGTTTTGGTTGATGCTTGGATTTACTCAAAAAATCATTCAATTCACTTAGAACGGAACTTTGAAACACTTTTGCCGGGTAAAACAATTTACCACTTTCAATCCTCTGAAGAGATTTCTGAAAACGAGGTTTTTATAAAATACAGATAAAAATTAAAAATAAATTTTGAAAATACTACCGTGGTAGTTAATTTTGTAACATGAGAATAGACGATGAAACTAAAACAAACTTCCAATCACCTCAAGTAAAGGCGATTGTGAATATTAGACATACTGCGAATACTTTGGCGAATTTCCAAAACAATTTCATGGCAGAATATGATTTGTCGATGCCACAGTTCAATATTTTAAGAATTTTACGTGGTGCTAAAAAGGAAATCAATGTCAATACGGTCAAAGATCGTATGATAGAAAAATCTCCAAATACGACTCGTTTGATGGATAAATTGGTGGAGAAGGAGTTAATTGAGCGCAGCAGATGTGAAGATGATCGTCGTGTTGTATTAGTCAAAATCTCATCAAAAGGATTGGATTTACTGAAAGTCATTGATGTGAAATTCTCGGATAGTAGTTTTAGTCCAAAAGTTTTGACGGATGATGAAGCGAACTTATTGTCAGATTTATTGGATAAGTTACGTTCTGAATATTTAGGAAAATAAATGCAATTATGATAAAAAAACCGTGAAGTGATCTTCACGGTTTTTTTTTGTTTTCAGTTGTCCTTCAACAAACTATATGGATAATTTAAAGAAAGTAGTTTTCGTAATTCATTGCTGAATGAAAGGATAAGAAATAAGGTGTCAAAGATTATTTCTTAACAGCTAGTTCGACGTCCCATTTGTTGACAACGCCCAAACCTTTCAATCCAGCATCGAATGAAAATTTCCCTTTGATCGGTAATCTTTTCACACCTTTTGTACTGTGTTGTTTTAATCGTTTCATGACATTTAGTTTAAATGAATTTATTTGAAATTAGACAATTTCTGTGCCAATATAATTACGAATGATTGGAGTGTATGGTTTGTTGAGTGAACAGTAAACGTCAGGATGTTAGTAAAAATGAGTCATTATTGAGAATTTGGTGGTAGTTTAATTCTATTTTTGTTCCATGAGAATTTCAGTGTTATTCATTCTTTTCATCACTATTTGTGGTAGTCAAAATGCAGTTGGACAAGATACTTTATCTGGGAAATGTCGTTTTTGTGATACCAGTTATTACCGTACAAAAGCGATTGGAGGAGAAGTTGTCAATGCTTATCCTTTACAAATCACGTGCTACTTTACCGATACTTTGGGGAATAAGTCAACTAAGAAATGTCACATTCAACGTTTTTTAAAAGGTGAATTGAATGGTGCGGAAACAAGTTATTACTATTCTGAAAAGGTGTACTTAGTGAATTGGTTTGGAAAAAAATACAAACGACCAATTGGCAAATTGCGCAAGAAAATATTCGCCTCTGAAATGCCAGATTATTCTCTTGAATACAAAGGATATTGGAGAAAAGGAGTGAAGCACGGTTTGTGGACGTACTACAATCGTGATGGAAAAATCGTGAAGGTCATTGAATATGATAACGGTGTTCTGGTAGAATAAGAATAGTCAATCAAGGTTTTATTTGGATTTCTTCACACACGTATAAACGAAGGCAGGAGGAAAATTCAAAGGTGTAAAGGCAATGTTCACTTTGTCGTACAAATTTTTCAATAACTTCTTTGCTTGTAGCGAATATTGAAATTGGATGTACTTTCCAGTTGTTTTTAATGATCGATGAGAAGCATTCAGGACCAAACTGCGCAATTCATCCGAAAAAACGGCAAGTGGCAATGAAGAAACAACTACATCGGCTTTTGTCAACTGAAATTCTTCTATGTACCGTTCAATGTGTTCAGCAGAATCATGTATGATGTGCACTCTCGGGTGATCAATGCGTTTTTTTAAGCTATCGTAGAAAAGATCGTTTAGTTCAAATACCAATAAATGCGTCTTTTCCGACATCTTTTCAATGATTTCGTCGGTAAAAACACCTGTACCAGGACCTAACTCAACAATGACTTCAGCTGAATTAAAATCAATGTTTTGCATCATTTTTTGTGCAAGGTACTTGGAACTTGGAGCCATCGCCCCAACCATTTTTTTATCTTTCCAAAATTGTTTCCTGAAATTTTTACTATCAGTCATTCGATTGATCTTTGAAAGCGAATTTACCATTATTTATGACTCCAACAACTCTTCCTTTTAACTCTTTATCCACTAGTGGAGTGTTTTTTGTCGCACTGATAATAGCTTCTTTCCTTAATTTCCAAGGCGTTGAAGGTGAGAAAATCGTTAAATCAGCTTTTGATCCAACTTTTATTGAATTCGGTTCAATGTTAGCAATTTTTCTTGCTTGGTTTGACACGGAATTTACGAATGTGTTCAAATCAAACTCTTTGCAAGTTCCTAAAGCTCCAAAAACTGATTGAAGTTGAATGCAACCAAAAGAAGCATTGTCAAATTCCACATCTTTTTCTTCTTTATCATGTGGTCGATGATCAGATACGATAACGTCAATTGTTCCATCAGAAACTCCTTCCCACAGAGCCAAACGATCACTTTCTCTTCTCAAAGGCGGCATTAACTTAAAATCGGAGTCAAATCCAAGAACAGCTTCTTCATTGTACAACAGGTTGGCAACATGTACATCAGCCGTTAAATTCAGACCTTTTTGCTTTGCTTTTCGAATCAAATCAACACTTTCAGCACAAGATATACCAGTTAAATGTAAAATTCCATCTGTGTATTCCAACAACCTTAAATTGCGCTCTACTTGAATGATTTCGGCAATCGTTGGATCTGCTTTTAGTCCTGTTCGTGTACTAGCAACTCCTTCGTTGACCATTCCATTTCCAGCAATTGAATAATCTCTAGAAAAAGCAATTACTTTTCCTCCAAAATTCTTTGAGTAGAGTAGCGCTCGAAACATGATTCCTGAAGAAACCGGATGTAAATCATCTGAAAATAATCGAACACCAGATTGGTACATATCGTACATTTCTGCCAAATTCTCTCCTTTTAATCCTTCAGAGATGGCTCCAATTACGTGAATCTTTGTAGCGTGATTTTCTCCTTTTTTCAAGGCGTATTCCACCTTTGTTTTGCCATCAAGAACTGGATTTGTACTTGGCAATATGGCAACATGCGTATATCCACCAAAACTAGCAGCATTCAGTCCGGATGAGATTGTTTCTTTGTGTTCTTCTCCTGGATCGCAAAAATGTGCTTTTAAATCTACCCAACCTTGAGAAATATGCAAATTATCAGCACTTACAACTTGAGCGTCATCGCTTTCAATAGTTGAAGCAATTTCTACAATCGTTCCATTTTCAACTAGAATGTCCTTTTTCTGTTGATGAAATTCTGATGTTGCATCGAGAATTGTTGCATTTTTTATGATGATTTTCATAGACTAATTATTCTGCTTTTGTGTTTGAACAAGTTGACCATCAGATTTTAGAAATTTGATGATTCCAATTTCTGCAATGAGAAAAAGTAATGCTGCAACGAGGAACAATTTCCAGTAAGGATATGGCTTGTCTAGTGACAGATTCGTAACACTGGCGCCATTGTTCACTTCGAGCACGTTTAAATGCGTAATTCCTTGTTCGGTCAATTTTTGTTTAATTTCCTCGTTTGTAAATTGCTGAATGTTCGACTCTTTACGATTGTAATTCAATGCCACTTGACCTAATTGTTGATCCGCTTCAATGGTATAAATGCCTGAACTTAGAGTAGCAGTTGCCTCAGAACCACTAATATCGATGTACGTTACTTCATTGTTCTTCAAAGTTTGAGGTATAAAGTCAATGTCGTTTCCTTTCAAATGAATCGCTCGATCATTCGCTAATTTTTTATACACTGGAAATTTGCCTTCTTCACCAATAGTAAGAGCAATTGGACCATTTCTCAGCGATAATTCTCCCATTCGGAGCAAAATTGTCGTGAATAAAATATCTGAAGTAAAGGAACCAAAATCAGAATGAAGTGAACTTGCAAATAAAAATGCTTGTTTTTCTCCGTCTGATCGAATGAACAATGGTTTTCCGTTTTGAAGTTGAATGATATCTAATGCATTTGTTTCGGTGGCTGCATTTGTTAGATAGAATTTAGACACAGCAGGTAAACTCAAATTTTCCTTTTCTTTTTCAAACACTCCTTTAAAGAATGGATCTTTATAGTTCAATTGTTTGATTCGCGCATTTTGTGTGATCAATTTTTGAATGGAAGGCAATTGAAGTGATTGCAAAAAACGATTGATGGTGATAGTATTAATCGCTGATCCTGGAAAAAGAGCGACTGTTCCACCATTGTTCCAATAATCAATTAAGTTGGCATTTAATCCCGATGGTATGTCATTCAGTCCGTTTAAAACGACAAGATTTGCATTCGCTAAAACGCTTTGTGTGTATTGTCCAGCATTGATTTCTTGAACATCGTAGAAATTGTCCAATCGATAAATAGCAGCAACACTGTTGTTGGCACTTTCACCGTTGATGACAACAATTTTAGATTGTTTCGCGACTTCGTACGTGAAGAAATACTCATCATCGGCATAAAATTGTTGGTCTTGCAAACTAATTTTCCCTGATTTCACTCCAAAACTGTTGTCTGTGTAACTTATCGAGGAATTGGACGAAGACTGGGCGTCAATATCAATGAAAAGATCCCGTTTTTTAGTACCTAATTCAAACGATAATTGAACATTTTGCATGTCAACATCGCTGCTATTACTTACTTTGAAGTTTAACTCTTGAACAATTCCTTTTTTATGCAATGGAGAACTAAACCAAACCGAATCAATGCTTAAATTACTACTAGTTTGTGGATTGAAAACAATAGGAATATAACTTGAAATGGAATCAGCTTTGAGTGCTTTAAAAGAAGTGGTGTTTTGCTGAAAATCAGATAGGAAAATGTGTTGAACTCTTCCAATTTCATTGTTTTCAAAAGATTGCGACAAATTCTTCTTTTGCCAATTAATCACTTCATCAAAGGAACGAACCATAGGAGAAGTTGCGATTTTATCCAATCGATCCAAGGCGTCAATTTTTGTTGTCAAACGAGATTCGATTCCATCCAATGTATTTGTAGAAAGAAGAATGCGAGTGTTTAACGGTGCTTTTTCGATGATTTTCCGAGCAGATTCTTTTGCTTCTGATAATAATTCTCCTTCCGCTCCTTTCATGGTCATTGAAAACGAATTGTCAATGTGCAAGGCAATAATATCTTTTCCTTGTGACTGGGAAGAAGAGGAGTTGTCGAAATAAGGTTGAGCAAAGGCAAAAATAATTGCAGTAAACGCAAGTATTCGAAGTATGAGTATGAGAATGTTTTTTAATCGTTGTGTGGATTTACTGCGTTGTTCAATGTGTTGAACAAACTGTAAACTTGAGAAATACAAGGTTTTGTATTTCCTGAAATTGAATAAATGAATGATAATAGGAACTAGAAGTGCCGTAAGTGCCCAAAGAAATTCAGGATAAACAAATTTCATAGTTCAAATGTAACGATAAATTAAGAATGTTGAATCGTGATTTTGGATTTTAAAGCGAAGTTATTCACGGATTTTGAACATTGAAGACGGATTAATGTCCTAGCGGCGTTTTTTCACCTGCTTCAATCCTTACTTTTAATGTGTTTTCAGCTGGAGGAACAGGACACGAATAATTCATTGAATAGGCGCAATATGGATTGTAGGCAAGATTGAAGTCCAATAACATGGTTTCTGAACTTGTCTGACGCAAATCCAAGTAGCGACCGCCACCATAGCTTTCTTCGCCTGATGTTCCATCACGGAAAGGAATAAAGAGGTAATCTTTGTATTCTGCTTTCTTGGATAACTCAATGTTTTGATAGACAGTTAATGTACACGATTCTGATTTCCAATTAAAATAGACATAACCGTAGCGTCTGTAAACGGGTGTGCGATCTGTAGAAGTTTGCATTTTGAACTTTTTACCTTTGTTATATTCAAAATGTGCAACAACTATTGAATTCGTATCTACTTGAAAATAATCCAAACCTTGAAAATGATCACGTTCTTCATCCGACAATAGTTTCGTTTGAGGATCGAGTAATTCACTTGCATGCATAACGCGAAGGAGTTGAATGGAATCTTTGTAGTCTTCTTGCGCAAAGCTCAAAGTGAAAATAAAGAATGAAAAGGAAAGAATTAGAATGGGAATTCTTGATTGTCTATCACTCATAACTATTTGATATTCAGAAACTGAATAGTTTACCTTCGGTGTTGCCTTTGGCGGTAGTAAAATTGTTAACGCGTTAATAATAGTGTTAACAAGATTTTGACACGATTTGAAGCTGCTTTTAATCATCTACTCCCAAATATTTTACTCCCAATTCTCACCATCGTACTTCCTTCTTCAATTGCAATTTTATAATCACCACTCATTCCCATTGAAATTTCTTTGAAATCATTGTTGGATGAAAAGTACGTTGTTTTCAAATTTTCAAAAATGAATTGAAGACTTTTAAACTCTTGGCGTATTTGTTCTGTATCGTCAGTAAATGTAGCCATTCCCATCACTCCAACAATTTGAATGTTGCTCATGTCGGAATAAGAATTGCTATCCAGTAATGCTTGACCTTCCGTGAGTGTCATTCCAAATTTTGATTCTTCATCCGCAATGTGAAATTGAAGTAGGCAAGGAATCACACGATTGTTTTTTTTCGCTTGTTTGTTGATCTCGATTAATAATTTTAAGCTATCTACAGCATGAATGAGTGCGACAAACGGAGCAATGTACTTCACTTTATTTGTTTGTAAATGTCCAATTACATGCCATTCAATGTCTTTTGGCATTACATCGTATTTTTCACAAACTTCTTGTACTTTGTTTTCTCCGAAAACGCGATGTCCAGCATCATATATTGGCATGATCTCTTCAACCGATTTCGTTTTTGAAACCGCCACGAGTTGAACGTTTTTAGGAATTTTTTGTGCTATATTATCGAAATTATTCAATGATTGCTTTTAATTATTCGTTAATGGAATAGATGGTCAATCCACTTCTCAATTTTGGCTCTACCCAAGTTGATTTTGGTGGCATTATCATCTGATTATCGGCAACTTTCTTTACTTGTGCCATTGTTACAGGGAATAGAAAGAACGCGACTTCGTACTTATTTTTAGTCATTGACTTCATAACTTTTTCCATCGGAATGACTCCGCTTATGAATTCAATGTTGGTATCAGTTTTTAAATCCTTTATTCCTAGAATGGGTTCTAATACAAAATCGGTCAAGATTTGTGCATCCAAGGATTTTACGGGATGTTCATGATCAATAATTGTGTCGTTGCATGTCAATGAATACCAATTTCCATGAACAGAAATAGTGATTTCATGCTCGGTTGTTGGCGTACATGCTTTTGAGCGTTTTTCAACATGGAAATTCGTTTGCAAGGCAGTGATGAAGTCTTGTTCTGACATTCCATTTAGCGACTTAACGATTCGATTGAATTCCACAATTTTCAATCGCTCCTCATCGATCATATACGCTAAAAATGATTTTTCATTGTTAAATTGATCTCGTCCTTCGTTGATCCTTTTGGAATGCAAGCGAACAGATGAAGCTGAACGATGATGTCCATCAGCAATGTACAATGCTGGAATGGCTTCAAATAAGTTCTGTACAATGAATGTTTCCTCTTCAGATAACACCCACAATTCATGTTTCACTCGATCAGTTGTTGTGAATTCATATTCCGGTCGCACTGAAGTCAATTCTACCAATTTCTCTTCCAACGTGGGATTATGCGGATAGGATAGAAGCACAGGTTCTGCGTTGAAGCCAACAATATCAAGATAATTTGTAAACATCTCCTCACGAACTGTCAAAGTGGCTTCGTGTTTTTTGATTAGATCATTGTTGTATTCGTCGTTGCTCGCTCCGGCTATAACACCCGTAAAAGCATGTCCGTTTTTCGTTTGGCGATAAATATAAATGCGTGGAGAAGCTTCTTGAATTAAAATCTCATCCTTCATGAAATCGTTGTAGCGATCACTCACCAATTGAAAACGCTCTGGCGTATTGGGTTCTGTTGTACGCTCTCCTCCAAATTCTGGATTAATGATGTGTAAAAATGTAAATGGATTGTCTTCCAATTTTGATTTCAGCACATTCTTTTTATAGGAATAAATTGGACGAGTCGCCACTAAGTGCACTTTATCTCGTACTGGGCGAATTGCTTTAAACGGGGTGATTTTTGACATTTTTATATGAAATCGATGACGAATTAATTATCAGATTCAAAACTAGTAAAAAATGCAGGGAAAGTTGTTGAATAAGTTAGAAATGGTTGAAAAAATGTGTTCAGTAAGATGAAAAAAAATAAAAATTTAATCGTTTAGTTTTATAATTATTTAAACATTTAAAAGATTAGAATTTTAGGTTTTTAGTTGATTAAAAATTTAAATAACTAAACTTTTAGTGAACCCTCCAATTCTATTGGGTTTCAGAGCATATTTTCTTAAAAGTCAATGCAAAATTTGAACCTTTCGAATAACTTCTTTACCACCAATCAACATGTGCAAAATATAAAATCCAGTGTTCATTTTTTGAGTAATAATTGTTTTTTCATTTGTAGAAAGTTGCAACTTTCCATCTGTAGAGTACAATTCAATTTTTTCAATCAAACTTGGACTGTCGATGGTAATGCTATTATTTGCTGGATTTGGATAGATCGTAACATTTTCGTCATTGATTGCTACAACTGAACTTTGAGCTTGGAATTTCCATGTTTCATTTAATCGCGTATTAGATTCATTGATTCCTGTTGTATAGAAAATAGCATTGTTTTGAACAAATGACATTCCACCTTTGCGACCACTAAGTTGTCCATTCGACAGTTGAACCCAATTGTTGGAACTCAATGAAAAGGACCATAAATCGTCGAAATACTGACCTTGATCATTCGTTCCAAATCCGGTATAAAGTAATGAGCCAATCAATTGCATCATTCCATATGATCTTCCTCCTGATGGAAAAGTGGATAGATTTGTCCAAGAATCTGAAGTTGGATTGTATTGATGCAGAACAGAATCACTGACATTCGATTCGTCTTTTCCAAATAGTACAAATCCATTTGTGTCATTGGAAGTTGCAGAAGATCGCCAGATACCATTGAATGGGAGATCATTTTTTTGCTCCCAAGTATTCGTTGCAAATGCATATGCCCAAACAGTGCTAAGTGCATCTGAAGTTGAATTTTTTCCACCGATGATGTACGCAGTATCCCCGATGACAAACGAACTTGCTCCGCTGATTCCTTCTGATGGTAAACTGGATATAGAATCCCATTGATTCAATGCGGGATCAAATTGCCATAAGTCATTCAAATAACCATTGGAAGATACACCACCAAAAACATAGCCTTTCGAATCATGTGAAAATGCCGTTGCATATTGCCGTTCCTTTCCTGCAGGTAATGATTGAATCGGATACCAGTTTGAATCAAATGAGTTGTACGCATAGAAGTCAGCGAGTGGACTGAACCAAGGAGCTAGTCCAGAACCGCAATAGGAGATAGGACCAATAGTAAACGAACAACCATCATCTCTTTCTGTACTTGGATAATCTAGTTGTTGTGTCCAGTTTTGTGCGAAAATGAATTTCACAAGAAGTATAAAGAAGGACAGAAGAATCGTTTTCATACACCAACTAACTTCAATTTGTATATTTTATTTCATAAAAAAACCGAGAACGTTCATTCTCGGTTTCAATATTTATTGTTTCATGCTATTATGCATTTGCAAATTCAGCTATGATCAAATCAGCTAATTCTGATCCAATTCTATCTTGCGCTTCCAATGTTGCAGCTCCAATGTGAGGAGTACAAGCAATTTTGTCGTGAGATAACAATGCTGACATTGGTGTTGGTTCATTTTCAAACACATCCAATCCACATGCGGCAACTTTTCCAGAAGCCAATGCATCGATTAAATCATTTTCGTTTACCACTCCACCACGTGCAGCGTTTACAATACGAACACCGTCTTTCATTTTTGCAAATTCAGTGGCAGTAAAAACTGCTGAACCATCCTTTTGTTTTGGGATATGCAATGAGAAATAATCACATTTTCCAAGAATTTCATCTTTGTTAAGAGTTGGAGTAATTGGTACGATAGCTTCATGACCATTTCCAATTTCAATTTTGATGTTTCTTGTTTCTGGGTGATTGTCAACTGCAATGACATTCATTCCACAACCTAATGCGTACGAAGCAACACTTTGTCCAATTCTACCAAATCCAATGATTCCTAGTGTTTTTCCTCTTAATTCAACTCCTTTCGCATATTTTTTCTTCAATGCAGCGAAATTGCTGTCATTTAGATTTTTGTATGAATCGTTCAATGAACGAGAAATAGAGAACAATTGTCCCATCACCAATTCTGCAACAGATTGAGATGAAGCAGCTGGAGTGTTGATTACTTTCAATCCTTTTTCACGTGCATAAGCTACGTCAATATTGTCCATTCCAACACCACCACGACCAATTAATTTTAATCCTGGACACGCGTCGATTACTTCTTTGCGAACAGTTGTTGCACTACGAACTAAAACAGCTTCATAATTTTCAGCATTGATTGCATCAATCAATCCTACTTGCGGAACATTTTCAGTCACTACTGTAAATCCAGCGTCTTCTAAAATTGTTTGTCCCAGTTTTGAAATTCCGTCGTTTGCTAATATTTTCATTTTATCTTATGCTTTTTTTGATGCAAAATCACTCATTACCTTCACTAAAGCTTGTACACTTTCCAATGTCAAAGCATTGTACATTGAAGCTCTATAACCTCCAGTCGATCTATGACCTTTAATTCCAACAATTCCAGCTTCATTCCAAGCAGCATTGAATTCATCTGTTAAGCTCTCGTCATTCAACAAGAAACAAACATTCATTTTAGATCTATCTTCAACTGCCACCGTTCCTTTGAATAATGGGTTGCGATCAATTTCTGCGTACAATAATTCAGCTTTTGCATTGTTGCGTGCTTCCGCAGCTTTAACACCACCAGTAGCCAATAAATTACGCAAGTTCAACATTGCTACGTAGATTGAAAATACTGGAGGAGTGTTCATCATTGATTCTTTGTCATGATGTTTCTTCAAATCCAAATAGCTTGGCATAAACTTAGAGCTTGATTTCCCTAGCAATTCTTCTTTCACAATGTAAAGCGTTGCACCCGCTGGACCCAAGTTTTTCTGTGCTCCAGCATAGATTAAATCGTAATCAGCCACATTAATTTCTTTCGAGAAAATGTCAGATGACATGTCACAAACCAATGGTAAGTCCGTTTTAGGAACACTATGGAATTGTGTACCATATATTGTGTTGTTTGATGTGTAGTGAACATAGTCCATTCCAGAAGGAATTTCAATGTTTTTCGGGATGTAGCTAAAATTCTTGTCTTCAGAACTTGCTACAACGTCTACATCAATACCAACGTTTTTTGCTTCTTTAATTGCACCACTTGCCCATGTTCCAGTATTGATATAGGCTGCTTTTCCACTTCGCATCATTGTCAATGCAGAAATAGTAAATCCTAAAGATGCTCCACCTTGAAGGAATAAAACAGCATATCCCTCTGGGACATTTAGCGATTTTTTTACCAATTCAACAGCCTCATCCATCACTGCGACGAAGTCTTTATGACGATGAGAGACCTCTAAAATAGAAAGTCCATTAAAATCCAATACTCCTTTTGCAGCCTCTTCAAATACAGATTGAGGCAGAATGCATGGTCCAGCTCCGAAATTGTGTTTCATTTCAATAGTGTTTTCAAATTAATATATTCATTTACAAAGTTGCGCAATATTCTATTACTAAATCGCTTTTTATAGCAAAAAAAATCCCCCAAGCAATTGGAGGATTTCGATTATTTATCAGCTTTTTTTGCTGGTGCTTTTTTCGCCGCAGGTGCTTTGGCGGTTGTTGTCTTTTTTGCTGCTGCCGGTTTCTTAGGAGCTGCTGCTTTTTTCTCAGCTGCTGGCTTTGCTGCCGCTGGTTTTTTTGCTGCTGCTACTTTCTTAACAGGCTCAGCTTTTTCTGAAGCTTCTTTCTTTACAGTTTCTTTCTTCACTTTTTTAGCAGTAGGAACAATCGCTGGACTGTCCGCTTTACGTTGTCTTGTTATTCCGTAGCTTCCTCTTGCTCTTTTCCCTTTTGCTGTTTTTTTGTCGCCTTTACCCATATGACTAGCGTATTATAATTGTTTGTAATTGGTTCTTTACAAATATATTAATCTTTTTCAAATAATCGTTTACGAATTTCAGGAACAACGAGTTGTCCACGCGGGATTATTTTTTCGCACCATTTTAACTTCAATTGCAACTGCTCTTCAGGACTTAACTTCCAATCAAGGTCTGACTTTTCTAGTCGTGAGCGCAATACATGCATTGAAATTGCGGCAGAAACTGAAACATTGAAGCTTTCAGTGAATCCGTACATTGGAATCATTACAAATTCATCTGCCATTTCGATGATTTCTGGAGAAATACCTGCTTGTTCTGTTCCAAAAACCAAGGCAATTGGCTCATCGATTGGCAATGTGTCAATGGTGTAATCGTTTTTGTGTGGCGTTGTCGCAACAATCTTGTATCCCTTTGCTTTTAAAGCTTGAATACAATCTTGAGTAGGTGTTTCGCTGGTGTAATTCGTCATGTCAACCCATCGGCCAGCACCTCGAGCAATGTCTCGTTGTACTTTGTATTTATTGTCCTTTTCAATGACATGTAAATCTTGTATACCAAAACTTTCGCATGAGCGCAGGACAGCAGAAGCATTGTGTTCTTGAAAAATGTTTTCCAAAACAATGGTCAAATGTCGTGTACGCATGGTACTGAATTTTTCAAACATTTCAACTTTACTGTCAGAAATGATTTCATACAGTTCTTCTAGTAAGCGTTGATCAAAGGATTCATTCATAATTCATTAAAAAAAAGAAGGGGAACCTTTCGATTCCCCTCAGTAATACTCTTACCAAAAAAAGTATAATTAGTTAACTTTTCCTGAAAGCTCAGCTCCAGCTTTGAAACGTACAACGTTTTTAGCTGCGATTTTGATTTCTTTCCCAGTTTGTGGGTTACGTCCTGTTCTTGCAGCTCTGTTAGAAACTGAAAAAGATCCGAATCCTACTAAAGAAATTCTGTCTCCTTTTTTCAATGCTCCTGCTGTAGCTCCAACGAATGCATCTAATGCTCTTTTTGCATCTGCTTTTGATAATCCTGACTCAGTTGCCATTGCATCAATTAATTCTGCTTTGTTCATAGTTTTGGTTTTTACAATGTTTATATAATAAATATCACAACAAATATATCTTAATATCCTTGCCACGCAAGAGATACGGAAAAAAAAAGTGCATTTTTGTTGATAAAAGTGCAGATTTGTTGATAAACTACCCTAAAATCACGCTTTTTAAGGGTTTTGAGATTTTGAATGTGTTTAAAATTCAAAAATTCAACGTTACACATTTGTGGACTTAAAAATTCAACGCTTCGCTATTTAACGCTTCGCATTCAAAGATTGACATGCAATTAATATAATCCTTGAATATTTGAATGTTTGAATCTTCGAATGTTTGAATCTTCGAATGCTCCGTCATCCTATTTCGCTTCACTCCATCCGTAATAAATAAATGGAAAGCTATCGTCAATATCTGGACAATTGGATTTTTCTTCTGAAGATAAATAATGATACAATGCTTTTGTGTACCACTGTGGATTATGATTGTGTATTTCAGTTGGAAGCTTGAACAAGTTCTTTTGAAATGCGTAGCGAGCTAATTCCTTCATTTCTGGAGAACAATCCTTACACGCATACTCACTTTGTTTGAAAGTTCTTGGAGGAATGTCTACCATCATGCTCCAATCTGGCATAATCCAATTTCGTTTTCCAATAGAAACGTATCCTGGTGTCCATATCATAGGAAAAGGATCTAAGTAAAATTCGAAACGTTCAATTTTTTGTACACTAGAATCAGGAATGGAATTTTTGAACTTTTGATTGCCGATTGAATTGGGACTACTATATATATGTATCAAAGGAACATTGAATTGACTTTTTTCAAGCTCCAAAGCTGATAGCAATGCCATTGCACCACCTAAACTGTGACCTGTAACCCAAATCGGTTTGTGCTGAGCGTTAATTTCCTTCAAATAACTTTCAAGTTTTGGTTGAATGAGTTCAATGCATTTCGCAAAGCCTTTATGAACTCTTCCATCTGGGTAGAGCGGATTCTTTCTTGTTTTCCATCCATGAAAATCGGTTCCAATCCATTCGCCTCGTTTATTGCCTTCCATCATGTCTGTACCGCGATAAACAACAATGCAATACTTGGTAGTTGAAATTACAACTAATTCAGGGTCGAAGCCAATTTTCATGGTTCGACCAAAAAATCCTTCGATGTATTTCGTAGCATGGATAAATTTGAATTGAACACTGTCCTCCTTTGGAAACATGTGCTTAAATCTTGAAACAAAGGCTTGTTCAAAATTGGTATCATTGAGAATAGGATGTGCTTTGAGCCAAGCTGTTGACGGAATACTATCTATTGGTTTGCGATCATTTTGAAAAAAACGAAACATGTAATCCAATCTCTCGGCATACATTGCTTCGCTGATTTTTGCCAATACATAATTGTTGAATGGATCAATGGATCTGGCATTCGGTTCGAAGTGCTTCATGCATCCAACTTCTTTTGAAGTAGGAGTGAAGGTGAGAAAAGTATCAATATTGACTTGAGAAATCGCTGAGAACGATCCTACAATCAAGTAACATGAAACAAGGATGAATTTCATTACATTCCTGGCATTCCGCCTTTCATGCCTTTCAATTGTTTCATCATGCCCATCATGTTCTTCGGATTGCTCATCATCTTCATCATCTTTTTAGTGTCGCCAAATTGTTTCATCAATTTGTTCACTTCTTGGATGTTTGTTCCACTTCCTTTAGCAATTCTCAGTTTTCTTTGACCGTTAATAGAATCTGGATTTGAACGCTCTGATGGTGTCATCGAATAAATAATGGCTTCAATGTGTTTGAAAGCATCGTCTTCAATTTCAACATCTTTCATGGCTTTCCCCATTCCTGGCAACATTCCCATCAAATCTTTCACGTTACCCATTTTCTTCACTTGTTGCAATTGCCCTAAGAAGTCATTGAAATCAAATTGGTCTTTTTGAATGCGTTTTTGAAGTTTACGTGCTTCTTCTTCATTGAATTGCTCTTGTGCACGTTCAACCAAGGAAACAACGTCACCCATTCCCAAAATTCGATCGGCCATACGAGAAGGGTAGAACACATCCAATGCATCCATTTTCTCACCAGTTCCGACAAATTTAATTGGCTTGTTGACAACAGTTTTAATCGACAATGCAGCTCCACCACGTGTATCACCATCTAACTTCGTTAATACAACTCCATCAAAATTGATGCGCTCATTAAATGCTTTTGCAGTGTTCACAGCATCTTGACCAGTCATGGAATCCACAACAAACAAAGTCTCTGTTGGTTGAATGGCATTTTTAACTTCTGCAATTTCTTGCATCATTTGCTCATCAACTGCCAAACGACCTGCGGTATCGACAATCACAACATTGAATCCTTTGCTTTTCGCATGTTGAACTGCAGCTTGTGCAATCGCAACTGGATTTTTCTCTTCTTTGTTGGAATAAACTTCTATGTTCAATTGCTCACCAAGAACGTGCAATTGATCGATTGCAGCCGGACGATAAACGTCACACGCTACTAACAATACTTTCTTTCCTTTTTTAGTTGTTAGGTAATTACCCAATTTTCCAGTAAATGTTGTCTTACCAGAACCTTGCAAACCTGACATTAAAATGATTCCTGGATTTCCTTTTACATTGATCTCCGATTCATTTCCTCCCATCAATTCAACTAACTCTTCATGACAAATTTTTGTCATCAATTGTCCTGGAGAAATAGAAGTTAAAACATCTCTACCTAATGCTTTTTCTTTTACGGTTGTTGTGAAATCTTTCGCTGTCTTGAAGTTAACATCGGCATCCAATAAGGCGCGACGCACTTCTTTTAAGGTTTCAGCAACGTTAATTTCAGAGATCTGACCATGTCCTTTTAAAACTTTAAAGGCTCTTTCAAACTTATCCGTAAGATTTTCAAACATTTCTTTTGCGATTTTGGGACACAAAGTTAATGAAAATAGGTTGAAGGAGAATGAAGATTTGAGAATTAAAAATTCAGAATTCGCCTAGATTGCGATTTGAATTTAAAATCTATAAATGATGCGACAACAAATCTTAATCATTCGTGTACAAATCAGCCGCTTTTAGTTCTGCTGTTTCTTCCTCCGTGTATTTTCTGATTTTAATATTGAAATAACCGTATACGACTGTCATTACTGGGCTCAACAAGTTAAAGAAGCAATAGAAGAAGTAGTCGCCTGTTGCAACATGCAACACAGTTGATTGATAAGCTCCACACGTATTCCAAGGAATGAGCACAGATGTTACAGTTCCAGAATCTTCCAAAGTTCTACTCAATACTTCTGGTTTCAATCCGCGATCGCGAAAAGTATCCGCATACATTCTACCTGGAACCACAATTGCCAAGTATTGATCAGATGCCGTTGCATTGAAGAACACACACGTGCTGGCAGTTGTTGCAATCAATGAGCCAGTTGATTTTGCCAATTTCACAATAGAATTGGTGATTTTAGAAAGCAATCCTGTGACTTCCATAGCTCCACCAAAACACATCGCACAAACAATCAACCATATTGTTCCAAGCATTCCATTCATTCCACTTGTGGAAATCAGTTTGTTGATTTTTGGACTTTCTGTTGCAATAGAAACATCTCCGTACATTGCTTGAACACTTGCAATGTAACTTTGTTTGATATAGGTCGAAGTAGTTTGAGGATCATCCTTCAATCCGCCGATTGTTTGAATGATATCAGGTTGCGCAATAATCGCTGCAATTGCTCCAGCGATTGTTCCAACTAATAATGCTGGAACGGCATCTACTTTTTTAATGATTAAAAAGATGACCAACGCAGGAACTAAGAATAACAGTGGAGAAATAGTGTAAGTTTCACTTAAAATAGCCAACATGCTATCAATTTCAGCTGCGTTCGATTGTGTGTCCAATGAGAAACCGATGAACAGGAAAATGATTAAAGTGATGACAAACGATGGAATTGTCGTGTATGCCATGTATTTAATGTGCGTAAACAAATCTGTTCCAGCCATTGCAGGTGCAAGGTTGGTTGTATCAGAAAGAGGCGACATTTTATCGCCAAAATAAGCTCCAGAAATTACGGCTCCGGCTGACATTCCAGCAGGGATTCCCATTGTGTTCCCAATTCCAATCAACGCAATTCCAACTGTTGCCGCTGTTGTCCAAGAACTACCAGTAGCAATAGAAATAATGGCACAAACAATACACGTTGCCACTAAAAAGAAGGTTGGATTCATGATTTCTAAACCATAATATATCATTGTCGGAACAATTCCAGAAAGCATCCATGTTCCACTTAAGGCTCCAATGATCAATAAAATCAATACTGCTGGTAAAGCTGTTCGAATGCTTTTCACAATTCCAGCTTGCATTTCTTCCCAGGAATACTTTAGTGTAAATCCAATGATGACAGTAAATGCAGTCGCTAATATTAACGCTATTTGATTCGGTCCGCCCGTTGCATTGTCGCCAAAGAAAAACACGTTCAATCCTAGAAGTGCTACTAATAATACAATTGGTGTAAGTGCTAAAAAGAAACTACCTGTTTTTTTTGTAAACTCTTCGGAACCTTCTGTTTTTGACATATTAAGCGTTAGTTTACCCAAAATTAAAAATATCTGAGTGCAAATGGCGATTTATTGAAGAAATCTGTGAAAATTTTGAGGTATTTGATTATTTCTTCTTCGGATGATAAAACAATAAGAGCAATACTGGCAATAAAGTCAAATCAAGCAGTAAGGCGAAAAACAATGTCAAACTCAATAACATTCCCATGTAGAACGTACCTAAGAACGTTGAAATCATGAGTAACAAAAAGCCTGAACATAAAATCAACGAAGTAATGATCATGGCTTTTCCAGTTGTTAGATAACTGCGTTTTAAGGCATACATCTTTGAACGCCCTTTCATCAATTCATGCTTGAACTTCCCGAGGAAATGAATGGTGTCGTCGACAGCAATTCCAAATGCAATCGTGAAAATTATGGCTGTACTCGTTTTCAAGGTAATTCCAAAATATCCCATAATTCCAGCCACAATGATGAGTGGAATCATGTTTGGAATGATGCTAATGATCAACATGGAGAAGGAGCGATAAATGATTCCCATGATTAATGCAACAATGCCAATTGAAACTAACAATCCTTTGACCAAACTGGAGGCCAAGTAACTCATGTTTTTATCCAATAAGTGAGAAGTTCCAGTTAATTTGAATTCCAAGTAATCCTTTGATTCCAATTGATCTAAAAATGAGTTCAATGCTTTGTTCTTTTTCTGCATAACGGTATTTCCGACATCGCCAATTCCACCGCTGATACGCGTTACAACTTCATTTGTATCGATCAGAGAATGGTAAAACTTGCCTTGTTCAACAAATTTCAATTTCTTTTTGAAAGAGTTGATGGTGCGTTGACTCGTTGGGACTTCATAATAATCGGGCAATCCAGCATGTGAAGAACGATTCATCACTTTCACTGTTTGACTCAATGATTGTTTAACTTCGGCTCCGTATTCATTTTCTAAGAATTGTTCAACTTTATCCAACTCCATTAAAATGTCTTTGTCCCAAAATGATTTCGTTGAATCTTTTAGGATTACAGCCATTTCTAGCGGACGAATTCCACCGTAATGTTCGTCTAAATAATTAAAGTCTTGCTTCATCGGCTCATCAGCACGCATGTCATCCATCAAATAATTGTTGGCTTCAATTTTAAACAAACCAATAAGACTCATTATAATCACAACAAATGCAGAAATGAGAACTGCTTTACGTCGTTTTAAAACAATGATGAACCATTTTTGCAAGTACTTGGACCAAAAATGAGCTTCTTTCTTTTTGATGATGTATTTCGGTCCAGGAAACAGGTAAAACAATACTGGAAGTGTTACAATTGTCAAGAAAAATGCAATCAATACACCAACTCCAAGTACTATTCCATATACTCGTATTGGTTCTACGTTGACAAAGTACAAGGAGAAAAAACCTATAGCCGTTGTAACTGAAGTTAGAAATGTGGACATTCCCACCTCACGAATGGCAACAATGATGGCATCTAGTTTATTTTCTTCTACGCGCAATGCGTCCAAGTAACGTGAGACAAGATGGATGACGTCAGACATTGCAACAACAAACATCACTGAAGGCAAAGTTGTGAGAATGATGTTGATTGGTTGATTGAAAAGTCCCATTAAACCTACAATCCAAACCAATGTTCCCAACAAAATAACTTGAGGAATTAAAATTCCCCAGGCTGATCGAAAGGCAATAAAAAGAAACAAGACAATAAGAATGGCACTCAATCCAACATAGAGCAACATTTCATAGTTCATCTTCTCGATGTAGAAATTTTGTCCAACCGTTCTACCAGCAATGTAATGTTTGTCAAAGTCAAACTTTTCTGTTGTCGTATAAATCGATTTGATCAGTTTATCACTTTTCTTCTTTGAAATGTACTCTTCATGTTTGATAAACAAGCATAGTGATTTTGCATCATCAGAGATTAGCGTATTGATAAGTTCTTTCGAATTGTAAATCGCAATGGAATCTTTTTTGAGTTGATTTGTATCGAGATGAATGTACGGTTTCGTTACAGCCGTTCCTGTTGGCAATAAAAACACTTGTGGTTGTCGTGTTATACTTGTCACAGAAGTCACCATGTCTAATTGGCTCAACTCATCAACGTAGCGATCTACTTTTTGAAGAAAGGGAAGGTCGAAAATTCCATTTTTGCGCTCAATAGCAATAAGCAAGAAATCATTGTCAGATTCAAATTTTGTTCGATGTTCAAAAAAGAAAGCTGTTTCAGGATCATCGATCGGAAAGAATTTTTCAAAATCGTAATCGAAACGAGTTGATTGCAGTTGAATGGCAAAGAGAGTTGTGAAGGCAACAAATGCAATGAGAATTGGCCATGCAAACTTTTTTATTGTAGATTTTCCAACCATTCTAATTTTCTTTTCGTTACGATACCAAACAAAAATAACAAGTTGTTTGTTTTCAACAAGAAAACAATTGAATTTTGTATTTTTGACTAACTAAAAAAAATTGAAACAATGAAAAAAACTTTACTTATTGCAACCGTAATTACTTTCTCGCAAGGTGTTATGGCCCAAATTACTCAAGCAAATGAACCAGCAAATGGTGCAACTGCGTCAATGTACTTGTGTGATTCAAACACAATGAAATTAGATACAGAAACAGGAGCTAGCGCAATGTGGGACTACACAAGTCTTGCTATGTACGCAGGTGAAACAAGAACAATTCAACAAATGGCAGCTGCTACAGCTCCAAATGCAAGTGATTTTACATCATCTTCTACAGCTTTCGCAATTGAAGGATTGTTAACAACGTATATGACTTCTTCATCTTCAGATAGAGTTTCTCAAGGATTCGTTTACACAGAAGCATCTTTGGGTGATATTGTTGCAACTTGGGATACAGATGAAGCGACTTTAATGACATACCCATTTGCATTGTCGGCATCAGTAACTGATAACTTTAGTGGAACAGTGTCTGTACCAGGTTTTGGTGACTTACCAGCAACAGGATCAACGACTACAACATTCGATGGAACTGGAACAATGATGTTTCCTTCTGCAGTGACTGTTACAGGTGTAAACCGAGTGAAAACAGTAACGAATGCAACATTGACAACATTTTTTGGAACCGTTGATGTAGACATTACACAATATGATTATTTTGATTTCGCAACTACAAACTTGCCAATTTTCACATTGACGAATGTTGTGCTTTCTGGTGGTCCACTGCCACAACCAATGGAAACACAATTGGTATTATCTAAATATCCAGGTGGAATTGTAGGAGTTGAGAACAACAACGCAATCGAATTTGCTATGTTTCCAAATCCAGCGAATGATGAATTGACTGTAACAGGTGAATTCAACGAAGCTTCAATGACAATTGTGAACGCAGTAGGTCAAGTAGTAGTTTCAAAAACAATTACTTCTGGAGAGAAAGTGAATATTGCTGATTTGAACACAGGAATGTACATTGTGAAAATCGAAAAAGACGGAATTACGACTGTAAAGAATCTTTCAGTTAGGTAAAAAAATCAAACTAGATTTTTAGATCCCGGTTTCTAATGAAATCGGGATTTTTTTTAGTCCTTTCTGAAGGAATGCACATCATTGTGATTCTCTTCAATTTTATCCTTGACTTTTTTTATGGTTTGCGTCAATAAGAACATGTCAGGAGTGACATTTTTTCCCAACCATTTCCAACTATCTTGTTCATCTTCGATGGCCAGCGCCATGTGGTACAAGATTTCAAAGTCGTGTGTGAATAACCATTTTTGTGCTGATTCATTGCCTTCAGCAGCGTTGATGAATGCCAATAAATGTGCATATCCATTCTCTTGTAACCATTTGCGGGCTTCTTCTTTCAAGTATATAGCGTATGTTGCCATTGTCAGTTCCACAAAACCGTTGTTTTTTAACCACAGAACTAAATCATCATTGCCTTCAATCGCTTTTGCCCAAGCAAGAATAATCTTTGGATGATAATCCAACGGTTTGAGTGTCGTTTTTTGCGTTTGCTCAATATCGACCTTGCGCTTATTTTTTTTAAACCAACTAGCCATGAGAATAGAAGATAAATGCGAGAACAATGGCAGCAATGATTCCTGCCAAATCGGCAATTAAACCAGCGCCTGCGGCATAACGAGTATTCTTGATGTTCACTGAACCAAAATAGACAGCTAGAACATAAAAGGTAGTTTCTGTACTTCCTTGGAATGTTGCGGCCAGTTTTCCAGCAAAAGAATCTACTCCAAAGGTATCAAACACTTCCAGCATCATTCCTCTTGCTCCGGAACCACTGAATGGTTTCATAAATGCAACAGGCATAGCATCAATGAATTCTAATGATTTTACTCCACAGTAGATAAGAATTTCCTTCAATCCATCCATGATGGCATCAAAAGCTCCAGAAGCTCTGAATACGGCAATCGCAGCTAGAATTCCAACCAAATAAGGTACGATTTTAATTGCAACATTGAATCCTTCTTTTGCTCCATCAATGAAAGCGTCGTAGACATTTACTTTTTTTCGAATGGCTAAAATGAAAAAGAAGCAAATGACACTCATCAAGATGAGGTTGCCGCCAACATTGGAGATGATTTTCGAATGTTCGGGATGTTTAATAATGTAATAGAGCAAACTTAAAATAAGCACGAGTAATGTTCCAACGTACATTAAAATGGTTGGACTCAACAGATTAATTCGCTGACGAATTCCAACATAGATCAATCCAACCAAAGAAGAGAAAAAAGTAGCAAATAAAATGGGTAGAAATACTTCTGACGGTGAAGCAGATCCTGCTGCAGCACGATAGGCTAGAATACTTACAGGAATCACTGTCAACCCCGAAGTATTCAATACCAAAAACATGATTTGAGCGTTGGAAGCTTTCTCTTTTTCGGGATTCAGTTCTTGCAGTTGATTCATTGCTTTTAATCCTAATGGAGTGGCAGCATTGTCTAGACCAAGCATGTTTGCACTAAAATTCATCATCATGGAACCGACAGCAGGATGATCAGAAGGAACTTCAGGAAATAATTTTCGAAACAAAGGTGCAACTGCTTTTGACAAAAGATTCACGGCACCGCCTTTTTCGCCAATTTCCATAAATCCCATCCACAGACACAGAGCACCAGTTAAAAACAAGGCCAATTCAAAGCCAGTGCTTGCGGCTCCAAATAAACCTTCCACCATTTGTGCAAAAATGTTCATGTCGCCCCAGAAAATCAGCTTAGATAAGCCAACAATCATGGCGATTAAAAACATTCCAATAAAAAATCGGTTCAATAACATGCTACTAATTTCAGTATTATTTGAATGTCAGATTGATGAAAAGCAACATTCTTTGCACATGAAGATAGTGAAAAGATCAAAATACAAGGTTAAATAGAGGATTTTGGAGGAGAATAAGAACCAATTCAACAAATGCAGCGTAAGTTTTGTGTATAAATCTTAGAATTGAATCATGAAAAAAAGGCATTTTATCGTCAGTTTACTCCTTACTTTGATTGTAATATGCGCTTGTGGTACGTTCTCAAAATCCAACAGAGGAATGGGCGAAAAGAAATACTTAGCGTTAGGAGATTCCTACACAATTGGTGAAAGCGTGTCAGAAATTGATCGATTCCCAGAACAATTGGTTGTCGCATTGAATGAAAATGGAGCATCTTTTCAAAGGCCAGAAATCATTGCTAGGACTGGTTGGCGTACCGATCAACTCATTCAAGCGATGGAACAAGCTGATTTGCAAGGAAAGTATGACTTGGTGACAATATTGATAGGTGTGAACAATGAATTTCAAGGAAGAAGTAGTGCTAGTTTTGAATCTGAATTAAGAACAATCTGTAAAACTGCTATCCGCTTAGCGGGAGGGAAGCAACATGTTTACCTCTTATCAATTCCTGATTATGGTTTTACTCCATTTGGTAAAAGGCGTCAAGCTGAAATTTCGACTCGAATTGACGAATTCAATGCTATCGTACAATCTATTTCTGTGGAATTACAATTGAAATTCATCGATGTTACTGCGATTTCTAGATTGGGTTTTGAACAAAAAGAATTGATTGCAGATGATGGATTGCATCCAAGTGGTAAAATGTATGCTGAATGGGTAAAAGAATTGATGAAGCAAATGAATGACTAATCTTTTAGAGTCAGTTTCACAAAGTTTTCAATGACAATTCGACCAAAATTTCCTGAAACTTCTGGATGGAACTGAACACCAAAAAGTGGTTTTGAAAGATGTTGCATGCATTCATTCACACAAACATCTGAAGAGGCAATCAATTTAAATCCAGCCGGGATTGAAATGGATTCACAATGATCTTGCATCATCTCAAATTCAGTAGGAAGTTTATCAAACAGTGGACACATTTCAAAGGCTTCAATCAATTGCCAATCTCTGTCCTCTTTCATTTTAGAACCCATTGCCCCATGCAATAGACCAATGATTTGGTGACCAAAGCAGATACCAAGAACAGGTAATTCTGTTGATTTGATCCATTCAAATTTTTCAAGGTAAGGAAGCATATCAACTTCAGTGATTAAAATTGGCGCTCCAGAAATGATGACTCCAGTTTTGTTTTCAAGAAAGGATGGATTAAAATCGTGTAGTGGAAGAAGCATACAATCTTCAAACTCATCGACTATTTCTGCGATGTAGGGAGATTTTTGACTTCCGCAATCAATAATGAGAATCATACATCCAAAATTCCAATTCCTTGTCGCACAATTTCTACTCCATTTGTACAATCCACAACGGTTGAGGCATCTAAGTTTCCAATTCCGCCATCAATGACCATGGCCACTTTATTTTCATAGCGTTCATAAATCATGTATGGATCTGCAAAATAATCTTGAATTGTGTCTTCTTCGTTGTGCAAGGATGTTGTTGCAATCGGATTTCCCAACGCTTTCACAATTTCCATCAGAATTGTATTGTTTGGAATACGAATACCAATTTCTCGTTTTTTACTGTCAAACAAACGCGGGACTTCATTCGTAGCATTTAAAATGAAGGTGAATGGTCCAGGTAAAGATTGTTTCAACAATTTAAATGTTGGACGATCAATTTGTTTGACGTAATCAGAGATATCACTTAAATCGTGACAAATGATGGAGAAATTCGCTTTACTTAATTTGATGTCCTTCAAGCGAGCTAATTCGTTCAAAGCTTTCTTATTGAATAAATCACAGCCCATCGAATACACCGTATCTGTTGGGAAAATGATGATTCCGCCTTTTTTTAAGACTTCAACAACATCTTCTATTAATCTACGATCTATATTCTCTGGATTTATTTCAATAATCATCGTTTCGTATAGTGTGTTTCTTTAGAGCTTTTAGAGTTGACTAAAACTAGCTGCGTATCAGAAGTTGATTTAATGGTGTAAACATCTTCAAAGTCTTTCGAATCATCTGTATAGCTCAACGTTAACGTTTCACCATCAACTTCGTATTGTCCTTTATAATGTGTTTGGATTTTTGCAACTTTTGTCCCGATTCCAGAATTTGACAAATCATCAAAATAAATGAAATAACCTTCTCCTTTGAATGAGATAATGGTTTTGATTTCTTCTGCACTGCAATCCAACGTTTTCCCGTTCACAATTTCTTTGGATAATTCCCATTCACCCAGCAATGTAGGATTGCTTACTTCTGTAGGTGTTTCAGGTGTTGAACTTGAGTCACACGATGATAAAATAAGAAATGATAAAGCTATGAATGGTACAATGTAGCGCATATGAGTTTTTGATTTTACTGCTAAATTAACTAAATCTATGAAAGTGAAATAATGTTGATTTATAAATTTAATGAAAGTCCTATAATTAATTGCAAAATAATTTTCAATTCTTGTTGATTTAGAATCGATTAAATGAAAGTACGCTTTTTTTTGATTAGTCGAAATGTTCTTTGGTGGAATCTGCAACTAATTCATTCAATTCGGCTAATTCTTGAGCAGTAAAATCACGCCAATGTCCAACTGGCACATCTAGCATGATGTTCATGATGCGAATGCGTTTCAATTGTTTCACCTCGTAGCCCAAATATTCACACATTCTACGGATTTGACGATTCAATCCTTGAGTCAGAATAATTCTGAATCGATAACGATCCAATTGTTCCACGACACAATCACGTGTAATTGTATCCAAAATTGGAACTCCTTTTGACATTCTGTGAATGAATTCTTTGGTAATTGGCTGGTCCACAGAAACGATGTATTCCTTTTTGTGGTTGTTGCGTGCACGCAAAATCTTGTTGACGATGTCGCCATCATTTGTCAAAAAAATCAATCCTTCACTTGGTTTGTCCAAACGTCCAATTGGGAAAATACGTTCTGGATAGTTGATGAAATCAATGATGTTGTCCTTCTCGCGCTTTGTGTCAGTTGTGCAGACAATTCCTCTTGGCTTATTGAAAATGAGGTAAACAGGAGCGGTCTCTTTGTCTTGAATGATTTTTCCATCGACGCGAATTTCGTCTGCTTTCGTGACTTTTGTCCCCATTTCCGGAACCAGTCCATTGATGAGCACGCGACCTTCTTCGATGAGTTTATCGGCAGCACGACGTGAACAAAATCCAACTTCACTTAAATATTTATTGATTCTAGTTTCTTGCAAATCACTCATAATTTGAAGCACAAAAGTAAGCTATTCTAATGGATTTATTGCTTCGAAATGATACATTCTATTGCTCTGTGATCGCTGAAAGGTGATTGTTGTACAACAAAATTAGTGGCACTTAATTCAGGTGAATGGAAAATGTAGTCAATTCTTCCAGCTGGAACTTTACCAACATACGTGGAACCAATACCAGTTCCACATTCTAAGAACGCATCAGTTAATTCTGCACTGAACTGATTGTACACATAAGAGATTGGTGTATCATTGAAATCTCCGCAAACAATCACTGGATAGGGAGAAGTTTGAATGTGTTCAACAATTTTGTCTGCTTGTTCAGCTCGTTTCGGATAAGCAATGCGTAGTTTATCAATCCATTTTTGAACTTTCTCTGAAAAATCAGTGATTTTCTCTGTTTCTCCCATTTTAATGGATTGTAAATGAACGTTGTATACTCTAAATGTATCTTTGTCTTTGACAATGTCTGTAAATATGGAAAAATTGAAGTTCTCTGAATCTTCTGTTTCAAATATCACCTCTCCTTTGGCAATGATTGGATATTTGGAGAACATGGCGATGCCAAAATGTTGGTGACCAGTTGGTTTGTAAATCAACCGTTCATGCATATCAACTGCTCCAAAATTTTTGAAAAACACTTTGGATGTTAGAAAGTTCGTTGGAGCATCTTTTCGGTAAAATTCTTGGAAACAAACCACATCTGCATTCGATTGAATGGCATAGTTGAAAATACTGTCACGCGTCGCATACTTTTGATCTGGATTCGGGTCATACAAATCAAAAATGCGAACGTTGTTGGTCAAAATCTTTAATGTTTGCTTGGATTCTGGATTGATTTCATCTTTCGGAAAGAAGGTGATCAAACGCATGTGATACGTCGAACCAAGCAATATAATTCCTAGAACGACCAATGCCCATTTTGAACGCTTCATTGTCCAATAAATCAACAATAGAAAAGTACCGATTAAAATAATTGGGTAACTCAATCCAAAAAAGGGAAGCAACCAAGCCGATTTTGGGTGAATAAAAGGGGAGAGATAACTCAATAGCAAAGCACTTAACGCAATGAACGTAATAATTCGCATCCAATTGGAGAAGCGAAAAATCTGTTTCAATTTATTGGCCATTCAGTGTTTTAGCTTTTATTACTTTGTCGAAATAAGAAATCCTTTTCGTCTTTGCTCAACGATTCATATCCCGATTTAGAAATTTTGTCTAAGATACGATCTGTTTTTTGTTGACGCTCCTTTTTTTCAACATTATATGCTTCGTCCGATTTAAATTGTTGTGTTCTTGCGCTTCCTTTCGACATTTTCATTTTAGGTGTTTTGGTCGGATTGAAGATTACTTTAACAAAATGAGCAATTTTATCACCTATGCGATGTGTTACATTGACAATGTTAGATGAACTATACATGTTTTGAATGGAAAGCATTCCTAAAATTGCTCCACCAAAATGAGCGAAATGCGCCACGCCGTCATTGGCTCCAAGTGCTAACAAGTCGCGTAAAATGAAAAATAAGGCCAAGAAAATTAGTCGAATGTTGAATAATCCAAACAGCGCGACTTCCATTTTAGGTTTGTGGAATGAAAGTGCAATCAAAATAGCCATGACAGAACCAGAAGCTCCAATCACTCCAGCTGAATTTGATGCCAATCCTGGGAAAACTAAATGAGCCAAAACTTCCAATAATCCGCCAAAAATTCCTCCTAGAATGTAGGTATACAGCATTCGTTTTTGATCGAGGACTTGTTCAAACATTTTTCCTGCGAAGTACAAGAATACCATATTCCATAATAAGTGGAAAAAGCCATAATGAGCAAAAATACTGGTGAACAATCCCCAAGGATGCGTTAAGAACGACCACAAATCTGTTTGCAAAGTAAAGGTTTGGGCCGTGAAATACGAAATGTAAACACTAGCCGTTCCTCCCAATAAACGTGCAAGTACTTCAGTGATTCCAATGGCTAAAAAGACAACAAGGTTGATGAATATCAAACGTATTGTCATTCCACCGTATTTGTATTGATGCTTTAGTTCATCAAAAAAATTGTTTTCCGTCTGCATGATTAATAAAAATTACTCTTGTCAAATTTTCTCCAATAGAGCACTAGAATGATGCCAACAATTGCACCGCCAACGTGAGCAAGGTGTGCAATACTATCGTTTGATTTGTAAATGCTACTATATATTTCGAATGCTAAGTATCCTCCAATCAACCATTTTGCTTTCACAGGAATTGGAGGAAACAATAGCATTAATTGCGTATTAGGGAATAGAATTGCAAATCCAGCAAGTAAACCAAAGATTGCACCTGATGCACCTGCTATGGAGCTATAGCATAACTTTAAATATGATTCAATTAAGTCCTTGCTTATTTCAGAATGATACGTTAATGGTTCGCTTGACTGACTCGAAATGAGGTAATTCAATGTTTCAATGTTGTAACCATCAGCTGTTAATTGTTTTTGAAGATTATATATTTCAATCATTCCGATTGAATTGTAAAGTACTAATGCACCTACACCGCTTGCGAAATAGAAAATGAAATACCTTTTTGCGCCCCAAATTCGCTCTAAATGTCCACCAAACATGACCAATAGCAACATATTGAAAATGATGTGAAACGGATCAGTCATACTATGAACAAACATATGAGTGACTATTTGATATGGCTCAAACATTGGGGAATTGAAATAATGAGTGCTCACATAAAATGGTAGCGATTCATTTCCAGTTTGAACTCCAACCAACAAAGCAATGAAAATAATTACATTGAGTAGGAGTAAATTTTTAGTTACTGGTGGAATATTATTAAACATTGATTCTTAAAATTTTTGGTGTATTTCGTCCAGTGAAAGGGACGTTATAATTGCTTTTCCGCTTGGTGTATAACTATGTTCTGGACATTGAAATAGTTGTTCAATCAATCCTTGAATGGATTCAGAATTCGTGAGTTTAGACAATGATTTACTGACGTTTTTCGCGACGCTTTCAATGAGAACGTGAGCAATATCGCCTTTTTCGATTTCTTGGTAAGAAATCGTCTGTAAAATCATGTCCAAACAATCATTGATTGCTTCTTCCTGTAATACGCTTGGAATAGCGGCAACATGTAAATCAGAATCGACAATCGTTCCTTTGAATCCCAATCGTTCCAATAATGTGATGTTCTCGTTCCAAATTTCCTGTTCACGTTTTGAAATTTCCTTTTCAATTGGAAATAACATCGTTTGGGATGCAATTGGAGTTGAAACAAATTCAGTCATCATAGAATCATATACTATGCGTTCGTAGGCCCGCTTGGCATGAATTAACATCAGTCCATTTTTTGTTGGAGTGAAAATGTAAGGACTCTTGAATAAATAATTTTCTATTTTATTGTCTAAATCATCGAATTCAATTTGTGCATTTTCAACTTTATCTTCTTCCTCTACAGTGTCAACTTTGTAAAAGTTTTCCCAATCTTCGGAAGAAGTAGTTGATGTTCCAAATCCTTGTGATTGAATAGCTTGCGTAAATCCTTTTGAATGAGAACTTCCAGTGTTACTAGAACTCGTTGTTTTGAAAGGATTGTAATTGGTATCCACTTGAATTGTTGGTTCCACAACTGGTTGATTGCGCATCGAAACAGGAATATCAAAACTTGTTTCACGATCAAAATCGAGTGTTGGAGCAATGTTGTATTTTCCTAAAGCTTGGCGAATGGAACTCACTAAAATGGAGTAGATGTACTTATCTTCTTCAAACTTTATTTCTGTTTTGGTTGGATGCACATTCACATCAATCTTCGCTGGATCAATAGTGAAATACAAAAAGTAACCTGGAAAAGTTCTCGGTTGAATCAAACCGTCAAATGCTTTTGTGATAGCATGATTGAAATAGCCATCTTTGAAAAATCGATCGTTGACAAACAAAAATTGTTCACCGCGCGATTTCTTCGCAAATTCTGGTTTCACAACATATCCTTGAATTTGAACTATGTCAGTTGTTTCTTCAATTGGAACCAAGCGCTCATTTTGTCGATCTCCAATCACGTCCACAATGCGCTTGCGCAAAACGGCACCAAGGACATTGTAGATCTCTGTTCCGTTGTGAGAAAGTGTAAAATCAACAGCTGGATGAGCTAAGATTACTCGTTCAAATTCATCTTTGATGTGACGAAATTCAACTTCAGTCGACTTCAAGAAATTTCTTCGAGCAGGAACATTGTAAAACAAGTTTTTCACTTCAAACGAAGAACCATTGCTGCAAACGGTTTCTTCTTTGGATTTGATTTCGCTTCCTTCGATGCGCAATTCATGTCCAACCGCTTCCTCAGCTTGTTTTGTTTTCAAGGTAACATGTGCAATTGCGGCGATACTCGCCAGTGCTTCACCTCTAAATCCTTTCGTTGTAAGAGCAAACAAATCAGATGCATTTTTGACTTTACTCGTAGCGTGACGGGCAAAACACAATTCGGCATCCGACGACGACATTCCTTTTCCATTATCAATCACTTGAATCAAGGTTTTTCCAGCATCTTTGATGATGACTTCAATTTTTGAAGCACCAGCATCCAATGCATTTTCCATTAACTCTTTGACAACAGAAGCCGGACGTTGGATTACTTCACCGGCAGCAATTTGATTCGCAATGTGATCGGGTAAAAGTTGAATGAAATCGCCCATTTACTTCCACATTTTTTCAACAACAACATCTACGTCATCCAATCCGTACAACAAGAAATAACCAAGGATGACAATTGCAGCAATCAACAACAAAACACGGATGTTAGCACTGCGTTTTGCTTGAGTAGCATGTTGTTGTCGTGACCAACTGGCAGATAACTCATGCTTTAAAATTTCCTTGCGCGTCTCAATGTCAATATCTTCTTTGGAAACATCACGGTGCTGAGCTTTTTTCATTTCAATGTATTCCTTCTGCTCGTCATAATACATCGGTGTGTATCTGAAGCTGCGGTGTTCGATTGTTTTATTGAAAAATCTTAGTTTCATTTTATTCCTTTATCTGCTCCTAACAAAGTTAAGATATTTTGAGTGACAACGTTGGTTGCAGCGCAATATTTGTTCCAAGAATTAATCTACTGACAAAATTGCAGGTCTCACTATTACTGATTTCGAATTACGAATTTGACTAATCCGGAATTCGTAATTTGAAATTCGCAATCGATTTGAGTTTTTGGAGGAGTTTTTGCTATCTCACTGTTTATAACTAATAGAATTGACTTTAAAACGTCGCTTTTCATTGTTTAATTTCGTGATTATGAAGAATAGTGTTGGAAAAAGAGGAGTAATTGCATTGGCGGGATTGATCATGATCCCGATTTTATTGGCGCTAACAAAAAACAAGCAAGAATCATTGATAGCTACCAATCCCGATTGGGCAAAACAGCAATTAGCACAACTGACACTGGAACAGAAAATTGGACAATTCTTCATGATTGCTGCGTATCCCAATAAAGGTGAGTCGCATCTTCTCGAAATTGAAAAATCAGTCAAACAAAACCATGTCGGAGGAATCATTTGGTTTCAAGGAACAAAAGAGGAATACTTGAGTGCTGCAAAACGATTGCAATTAGCGGCAAAAACACCCTTGTTGTATGGAATGGATGCAGAATGGGGAGCGAGTATGCGTTTGGAAGGCGAAGAACGATTTCCATACGCTTACACACTTGGAGCAGCCGACGATGAAGCGTTGACACAGCGAGTTGCGACTATGATGGCACAAGAATGCAGAGAATTGGGAATCCACATTAGTTTTGGTCCTGTGGCCGATGTACATTCCAATCCAAATAATCCTGTAATCGGCTTTCGATCATTTGGAGAAAACCCTGAAAAAGTTGGAAATCACGTGAAAGCATTTGTGCAAGGTTTTGAAAAGAACGGAATCATGTCGAGTTTGAAACATTTTCCAGGACATGGAGATACTGATTTAGATTCGCATTTGGACTTGCCATCAGTGAATCGTACAATCGAAGAAATAGATGCGATTGATTTATTGCCATTTAGAGAAGGAATTCGCAATGGTGCTTCGACGATTATGGTTGGACATTTAAACATTCCAGCCTTGGATCCATCAGGAACACCAACTAGTTTATCAAAAGCGGTGATCAAAGATTTACTGCAGACAAAAATGGGCTTCAAAGGCTTGGTTATTTCAGATGCATTGAACATGAAAGCAGTTGCTGATCGTTATGGAAAGACAGATGTTGTAGTGAAAGCATTTGAAGCTGGTTGCGATATTTTGCTATGTCCAGAAAGTGTATCAGATGCCATTGCAGCAATCAAAGCGAAAGTGGAAAAAGGCGAGATTTCGATGGAAGAAATTGATGCTCGTTGCATGAAATTGTTGAAAGCAAAAGAGAAATTCATTATCAATGTTGGTGACTACAAGAAATATACGCAAGGAGAGCAAGATTGGGCTAGGAATGAAACCTTTGAGAAAAGTACAGCCTTGCTTATCAATAAAAACAATGCATTGCCTTTGAAAGCAATGGATGGAGAAATGTTGCACATTGCTATTGGTGAAAAGTCGCGTACATTCCATGCCACATTAGAAGAGTTTGGCGCCTTTAAGGAAGTGGAATTGTCGGAGGCTGATATTAAAGCAGGAAAGATTCCAAGTGATTTGCAGAAGTACAAAACAATCGTCATTTCAATTCATGCGAGCACTGTCCGTCCGAAAAACAATTATGGCATTCCAGCAAATGTAAAGCAGTTATTCAACAAAATTCCGGCTTCTGCCAACTCGAGTGTTGTATTTTTCGGGAATCCTTTGGCATTGACAGCAAATTACGATTTCACGTCGATTGATGCCGTGATTGTAGCGTATGAAAACAATCAATTTGTTCAAAATCGTGTGGCGCAGCAATTAGTTGGTGCCATTCCATTTGTTGGTAAGTTGCCTATTACGATTGACGCAACATTGAAGCGCACAAGTGGACTAACAACAACAACCAACGGTCGATTGAAATTCGGTCAACCAGAAGAATTGGGAATCAATCCTGATGATTTAAAAGCGATTGACAACATTGTGAATGATGCCATTGCGCAAGGCGCTTTTCCTGGATGTCAAATCGTTGCAGCGGTGAAAGGAGTTATTTTCTTTCGAAAAAGCTATGGAACACATATGTATGACAAGCATCAAGTGAGTGATAATGATTTGTATGACATTGCTTCCATAACGAAGATTGCTGGTTCAACAGTCAGCATCATGAAGTTGCAATCTGAAGGGAAATTTAGTTTGGACAAGCAATTGAAAGATTACATTCCAGAAGTGACGAAAGAAACAGCTTATGGAAACTTGGTTTTACGTGATATGTTGGCGCACAGGGCAGGGTTGAAAGCTTGGATTCCATTTTACACAAAAACATTGGTCAATGGGAACTTAGATCCTGCGATCTATTCAAAAACATCCAAAGCTGGGTTTACAACAAAAGTAGAAGATGGAATTTACATGCGCGATGACTATGTCGATTCGATTTATGCACAAATTTTGGGAACAAGCATTGGCTCCAAAAAGTATTTGTACAGTGATGTTGGCTATTATTTCGTGAAAAAGATCATTGAAAAACAAGGTCAGTTGCCATTGCAAGAATACATTCAAAAAGAACTATACGGTCCGATGGGATTAACTAGAATTACTTACAATCCTGCGGAAAAGTTTCCATTGAATGAAATTGTACCAACAGAAGATGATAAGATTTTTAGAAAAAAACTCATTCATGGTTATGTTCATGATCAAGGAGCTGCCATGATGGGCGGAGTAGGTGGACATGCGGGAATTTTCGCAACGGCTACAGATGTCGCAGCATTGTACCAACTTTTCTTAAACAAAGGAATGTATGGTGGAGTTCAATACATTCAGCCTGCCGTAATGAATGAATACACAAAAGTGCAATTTGCAGGCAATAGACGAGGAGCTGGGTTTGACAAGCCTAAAACAGATGGAACAGGTGGAACTTGTACGAGTTTAGCATCACTAAGCAGCTATGGACATTCTGGATTCACCGGGACATTGGCGTGGGCTGATCCAGTAAGTGAAATCAATTTTGTCTTTTTATCGAACAGAGTTTATCCAGATGCAGAAAACTGGAAAATTGTGAAGATGAATACACGCACTGATATCCAGAGAGTGATTTATGAGGCAGTGAGAAAATTAAAAGTTAAAAATTAAAAATTAAAAGTGAAGACCGCCGAAGGCAGAAGCGAAGCTAATTAAAAGTGAAAAGTGAATAGTTATTGTTTTTTCTCTGCAAGCCTCTGTGATTTTTAATTTTCTGCGGAACTCTGCCTGAAATTTTTGAAATACTCTATTTTCAATGCTTAACTTTACTAAAAAAAAAAAATAGAATAGAATGAAAATCGGAATGGTCTTGTACCCAACATATGGAGGAAGTGGAGTAGTAGGGACAGAATTAGGGAAAGCATTAGCGAGAAAGGGGCACGAAGTTCATTTCATTACGTATTCTCAACCTGTACGTTTAGGCAGCTTTCGCGAAAACATTTTTTATCATGAAGTAGCGGTGAGTGATTATCCGTTGTTTGAATATCAGCCGTATGAAACCGAATTGGCGAGTAAAATGGTGGATGTTGTGAAACACGAAAAGTTGGATTTGTTGCACGTACATTATGCAATTCCGCATGCTTCTGCAGCGTTTATGGCAACACAAATTTTGAAAGCTCAAGGTATTTCAATTCCGTTTATCACTACACTGCATGGCACTGACATTACTTTGGTAGGAAAAGATCCATCTTTTGAACCAGTGATTACTTTTTGTTTGAATGAATCGGATGCGGTTACTGCTGTATCTGAAAGTTTGAGAAAAGATACTTTTGAACATTTTGGAACAAAGCAAGACATTCATGTTATTCCTAATTTCATTACACACGAAGAAACAAAAACGGTTTCGGAGCACAGAAGAAATTGCTATGCTACAGAGAATGAAATCATCTTCTGTCACATCTCCAACTTCAGAAAAGTTAAACGTGTGGAAGATGTTTTGGCCGTATTTCGTTTGGTGAATGAAAAAGTACCTTCCAAGCTATTGTTAGTTGGTGATGGTCCAGAACGCTATGGATTAGAAAAGAAATGTAGAGAATGGGGCTTGTGTGATCGCATCATCTTTATTGGGAAAATTCAAGATACAACACATGTATTGGAATTAGCCGATATTTTCTTGTTGCCTTCAGAGACAGAAAGCTTTGGTTTAGCAGCATTGGAAGCAATGGCGGCACGTGTTCCAGTTATTTCATCCAATACAGGAGGAATACCAGAAGTCAATATTCACGGTGAAACAGGTTATTTGTCGAATGTTGGAGATGTGGAAGACATGGCAAAAAATGCCTTGAAGATTTTGGAAAGTGAAGAAACGTTAAACGCATTTAAGCAACGAGCGTACGATCGTTCTAAAGTATTTGATTTAGAAACAATTTTGCCCATGTACGAAGAATTGTACAACGAAGTGTTGGCAAACCATAAAATAAAAATATAAATCCGGTGTTCTTGTTTCAAGGAGAAAACCAATAAAAATAGAATAAAGTATGAAAAATGCACTATTAATAGCACTATTCATGACAACGATGAATGTTGTTTGGAGTCAATCGAGTAAGGTAAATACAGCTGTCATTAAAACAGAAATTGCGTGCGACCATTGTTCTGTGTGTGAATCATGTGATCAAAACATTTTCATGAAAATCAAAGAAAACACGAAAGGTGTGAAAAGCGTGAAAATTGACTCAGAAACAAATACCGTAACTGTGAAGTACAGTACCAAAAAGACGAACTTAGAAGAAATTGAAAAAGCAATCACGATGGCCGGTTATAAAGCAAATGACCAAGTACCAACGAATGAAGCATACGAAGCGCTAGACGGTTGTTGTAAGCGAAAATAATTCGTACGTTCATTGCGCTAAAGGAAAGAACATGGCGACAAAGAATAAAACAACAGTTACTGAAGTTGATGTTTATGATTTTATTGAATCATTTGTCGATAATGATCAAAAGAAACAAGACAGTTTTGAACTCATTGACTTGTTGACAAAATGGTCAGGTTTTCCACCAAAAATGTGGGGACCGTCAATTATTGGCTTTGGATCTTATCATTACAAATATGCCAGCGGACATGAAGGCGACGCTCCAATTCTTGGATTTTCACCACGAAAAGCGGCATTTTCTCTCTATGTTTTTTCACCCTTGGAAGAAAACAAGCATTTGCTTGAGGGTTTAGGGAAGTACAAAATAAGTAAGGCCTGCATCTATGTGAAGAAATTGGCCGATATCAATGTTGATGTATTGGAAAAATTGTGTCAAGCTTCAATGGCTTACATCGAAGAACACCATGAATGTGCGTGTAGAGAGCGGTGAAGATGTATTAATTATACAAACTTTTCATCCTCAGGCAACCTATCCGTTTTCGAATTGTATTTAGTGTAGATTTAAATACTTTTTAAAATGAAAACGAAACAATATACAATGGGACTACTTTTCCTAGTTCTCGGATTAATGAGTTGTGAGAAGGAGAAAACAACATCTGGTAGTCAACAAATAACGAATGATTTAACGGTTCATCTCATTGGACAAAATAATTTATACGGTAGCTCTAGTGAAGGTTTCACAGAGGAGAATCATGTCATTAACGATTCTGTTGCTTGGAACGCCCTGAAAGCGCAAATGAATCAAGCCAATGATGTGACATATAATTTTACGGAACAGGAAATTGATTTTTCACAATGGACAGTCTTAGCTTCGTTTGATCAAGTAAGAATGAATGGAGGTCATGCAATCAATTATTCAAGTGTAGTAGAAGATGACACACAGGTAACAGCAACCATTTTTCATGAGAACCCACAAGGCGCAGCAACAACGGTCATCACACAACCTTATATTATCGTGAAGATTGAAAAGACAACAAAACCAGTAGTATTTAACTAAATCTTGGAATCATGAAAGCGATAAAATACAGTTTACCAATTTTACTATTTGCCATCTTTGCCTTCGCGTCGGGTTGTCAAAAAGAAACGTTTTTAAAAGCAAAAACACGATCAGCATCAGGAATAAAGGGTACATGGAACCTTGTCCACGTTTATGGTGGAATTGCTGGAATCGATGAGCAACACGCGCATGGTGAAGTAACATGGACTTTTGGCACTACAGACTTAGTTGTTGATGATAACACCTCAGGTTCAGCTTATTTTTCTTTGCCTTCAGGAACGTACCCGTATACCATCATTCAATCAGGATCATTGACGTATCTTTCCATTCAAAATGCTGAATTGGGTCAGTTCGTAATTTCTGGGAACGACATGATTATTGATCAGAATAAACAATCAACTGGAGAAGGGGCTTGTGGTTTCTACATGGAACTTGAGCGATAGCATCGAAAAGCGTAACTTAGTTAGAGCAAACTAAAATTGGGGTGATTATTCACCCCTTAATTCGTGTGAAAAGCAAATGACGGACGAGCAGATTTCTGATTTCGTGGATGGAAAAAAGGAAGCTTTTGATTGTGTTTACAAGCAATTTGCTCCTGCGATGTTTGCTGTTTGTATACGTTACACATACTGTAAAGATGATGCCCAAGAAGTGTTGCAAGAAAGCTTTATCAAGATTTACGAAGGGAGAAAGTCATTTGATGTAAAACGTCCTTTAGCTCCATGGATCAAGAATATCGTCATTCACACGGCAATCAACTTCTTGAAAAAACAAAAGAAATTGGTGTTGACCGATCAAGATGCTGATTTCAATGTGCCAGAAGTATGGACCTATCCCGAAATTGCAAAGGATGACACCAGAAGTCAATTGATGGCGATTTTACAGCAATTGCCTGAAGGATATAGAACAGTGTTTAATTTATTTGTTGTCGATAATTTGAGTCACAAAGAAATTGCAGCATACCTTGGAATTAGCGAGGGAACATCAAAATCGCAATTGTCTAAAGCAAAAGTGATGATTCAACAATTAATCCCAAAAGAATGGAAAGATGAAAGAGCATAATACAATAGACAATTTGTTTCGGGATGCATTCGATGGTCTTTCCATCATGCCAGATGCTTCTGTGAAGTCAGAGATCGATGCACGTATTTTCGTTAAAAACGACAAGCGAAGAGCAGGTTTTTGGCTTTTCTTTGTTGGCTTGGGAATTAGTGTTTTTGCCCTTTTTGCAGGACTTTACTATTCAACGAACGCATATCATGGTGAATCATTGATTGGAACACAGCGCTTAGCAGAGAATGATGCAGATGTTCGTAATTCTGTCGACACAAAAAAACAAATCGCTTCCACTTCCAATGAAATTCATGATGCAGTTCCCCTCAGTTCTGAAACTAGCGATAAGGAAATGAACGTTCTATCATCGATTAATAAACAAGAAACAAGCACGAGAGCAAATAGAACTACAACTACTACAACAAGCGCTAGAGCACAAGTCACTCAAAAGATTCAATCGTCTAATGTCCAATCCAATGATAGTGTGGATAAGAAAGATGAGATTGTGGGGATTGATCATTTAAGATTAAGGAATATCAGTGTTTTCGACAATGATCTCACAAGTGATTTATCCATTGATTTCAATCAACGAGGATCATCGTTGACCAAACCAACAGCTGAAGAAATCAGTACAAGTTCTCACAGTTTTGCGGCATTTGTCAATTATGGATTTGAGTCCACCAATTCGAATCGAGAACAAGTAGATTACAATCAATTGGAAAATGCGCAGATACAGCTTCGCTCAGCAGCGATTAAAGTGGAATATAAAAAGAGTTTTACCAGTGTTTTCGGCTGGAATGTTGGTGTGGGATACGCTGACCATTCTGTGCTGCAAAAAGGAAGAATGACTACTTGGGATAGTGTAATTACCCAATCGACAATTTCTACTTTAACTCCAGAAGTTGTTTATGTTCCATCGTATTATGCCGCAACTACTCGCTATCGTTTTCAGCAATTTCAATTGGGACTTGGAATGACATTTAGTTATTCACTCCTTCAAAATTGCAACCTTGATGTTTCATTGGGAAGCGACTTCAGTCTAGGAAAATTAACGCAATTGGATACGAATACTTTTTATGAATCTCCAGCATTTTCAAACTTCGGTATGTCGCTTTACCTGCGACCAGCCATTGAATACAAAGTGAGAAAATACTCGTTCCTTGCTTTTGGTCAAGTCAATCAAACCTTGGTTTCCCAGATTCAGTGGAGTTTCATTGATCGCAGGAATACTGGTTTTGGTGGAGGATTGGCGTGCCGATATTATTTCTAATGAATGCAGGACTAAAATTAATTGTGTAAGTTTAGTCAAACGAACTATATGAACAAGATTATCTTACTAGTCATTCCCTTCCTCATTTTTTCTTGTCAGAGTCAAGTGCAAATGGATGAGGTGAAAGACGATCGCATCACCCAAGTACCGGCAAGTTTGATTGTTTTTCAAGACAAAGCTGGAAATCATTGGTTTGCGGGCAATGAAACAGGAGTTTATCGCTACGATGGTCAAACACTCACATTATTTGGAACTAATGATGGTTTGTGTAGCACCAAAGTACTGGGAATTCAAGAAGATGATAAGGGTAGAATCTATTTCGACACGCAAGATGGTATTTGTCGCTTTGATGGAGAACATTTCACACCATTAGAAGTGATCGATAGTCAAGGAGATGATACCAATTGGAAACTTGAACCAGGCGATTTGTGGTTTCGCAGCGGTTGGGATTCAAATGGTCCATTTCGCTTCGACGGAGAACACCTGTATCATTTAAAGTTCCCGAAGAATACCCAGGAACGAGCATTTCGCGAGGTATTTCCCAATACTCCTTACAATCCATACAGCGTGTATTCAATTTACAAAGACAGCAAAGGTCACATGTGGTTTGGAACATCCAATTTGGGTGTTTATCGCTTTGATGGAGAAACAATCAGTTGGATGTATGAAGATGAATTGACCAACATCCCTGGAGGAGGATCATTTGGCATCCGTTCAGTCATTGAAGACAAAGAAGGGTACTATTGGATTTGCAACACGCATCAAAAATTTGACATAGCATCCGAAGCCATTTCAGACAAACCTGTCGACCTCATCCAATTCAAAGAACTTCCAGGAGCGCGACATCCGAAAAGTGGAAAGCATGAATTTCCTTACTTCATGTCAGCTGTGGTCGACAACGAAGGTGATTTATGGTTTTTAACTTATGAATTGGGTGTTTATCACTATGATGGAGAAAAAATGGAGCATTTTCAAATGAAGGAAAACGGTCAACAAATAAAGTTGTTTTCAATGTATAAGGACAATGCTGGCGTTTTGTGGCTTGGAACCCACAACGACGGCGTTTATTTTTTTGATGGGAAAGAATTTAAGCGTTTTGAAGTGTGAAGTTTGTGTTATTCAGTAGTTGACGATTTTATTTTTTTTTAATTTGTTGATTTTCTGAAAATTACGTGTTTACAGGTATTTTAATCGCGTGTAAGTTTGTGTACTTTTATAATAAAATAGGATTTCACGATTTAAACTAGGAGTTCGTTTCATTGAAATGAAAACCACAGAAAGGAATCTTTATAAAACTATTACAATGAAAAGCTACAAAGACACCATTCAAAAAAATAGAATGCACGGAACGTGGTTGTGCATCTCATACATATTATTAGCTATATTCTTTTCTTCTGGAGTATCAGCCCAGGAAGTTTGCGGGACAATGCAACATAAAGAGCAAATGATTGAAATCTATCCGGAGCTAGAAAGTATATATGATTCACAAGAACAAGAATTGAAAGATTCTTCTTACTTTACTAAAAGCATAGTTACGATCCCAGTTGTATTTCATGTTATTTGGAATACACCAAATCAGCAAGTTTCACAAAGTTTACTTGCGGAATCTATTGACGTTCTTACTCGAGATTTTAGACGACAAAATCCTGATGCCGCATATACTGGGCAATATGGGGTGTATCAAAATCAAAGTGGGCTTTGGGCTCAAAATTACAGCAATATAGCTGCGGATTGTGAAATTCAGTTTATCATGTGCGGAGTCACTTATGACTATACTTCATTGGCGCAAATTGATGTAGCCCAAAACCCTCAATTTATTAAAAACACTTATCCTTATTATCAAACTTATCCTCCAAATAATTATTTAAATGTTTGGGTATGTAACATGACAAATTCTTTGTTGGGATTGGCCGAATTTCCAGGAAGTCCCCCACAACAAGATGGAGTTATTATTACGTATTCATCGGTTGGATATAGTAATCAAAATTTCAGGGTTTTGACTCATGAAGTTGGTCATTGGCTTGGATTACGCCACATTTGGGGTGATTGTGTTTGTTGTGATGATTATGTTGCAGACACTGCTCCACAACAAGCCAACAACATGGAGATGGCAGCACAGCCACCTTTTCCTTCTCATCCAAATCAGTATCCATGTGCAACTTGGACGGCTTGTCCAGGAATCAATGTTTGGAATGGCTTATATTATCCATATGTTAATATGGGTGATAATTTCATGGATTATTCACCATCTTCTTGTATGAATTTCTTTTCTCAAGGACAAAAACAACGAATGTGGTATGTCTTGAATAATTACCGTTCCGGTTTATTGACCAATAGTGCTTGTAACGTGGGACAGAATGAACTTTTGATTAATCGAATTCAAATTTCGCCAAATCCAACATCAGAAATTGTTTTTGTGACAAATATTGAAGTTGGAACAAGAATTATAGTCACAGATTTAATTGGTAATGTTTTGGTGGAGTCTAAGGCGTTTGAGGGTACAACTCAAATTGATGTTTCAAATTTGCCAGCCGGTATTTACTTTCTAAATGGGGAGAAAATAATTAAGAATTAAACCCTTTATATTTTGTCGCCGATTCTTTTTTTTGAGAATTATATAATGGCGTAGTTAGAACGAATTCAAAACCGTTTACGATATTCATCTTTTTGGATTAAATCCAATTATTTGATTATTTTAGTCCGCAAGAAAATGAAAACTAAACCCATCTTATGACTAGAGAAGACCATTTAAAATTTTGCGGAGTTTGTACCAAGAGAAATTTCAATCCAAAAGTTGGAATTGTGTGCAGTTTAACAGGAGAAGTCGCTAACTTTCAAGGGACATGTGCTGATTACGATGAAGATCCACATGAAGTCCGAATGGGAGAAATGAAGGTAGCAAGCTTAAAAGCTGATACAAAAAAAATGATTGGTCGCGGTCGCACTATCTTGTTTTTCATTGGTGCTTTCTATGTACTTATTGGGATTTATGAAAGCTTTATCATGCCATTCGGCCATATTATTTATGGAGCCATCGATTGGTTCATTGCAGCGGTTTTTATAGGAATGGGATTCCTCACTTATAAAAAAGGCTCATTGGGATTGATCATCGGATTGTCTTTTTACATCTTATTAACGATAGCTTTTGCGCTCATCGATGCATCTACACTCATTTCTGGGATTATTTGGAAGATCATTATTCTCACAACACTGATCAACAGTATCATCACAGCACGAGATGAAGAAGCAAAGGAAAAACAAAATAGAGTCCCAGAAGATTTGTTGGATCAAATTTAAGTGGGAGGGAATAATTTTTAATCATGGAAACACTCGACACCCCTTTACAGCTTAAATTTAACAACGGACCAATTTTCCCACCAAACATGGTAATAATTGCATATGTTGTTTTGCCATTATCCATCTTGGCGCTTTTATCATCTTGGATATTGGGTACTATTTTATTTGTTGCCGCGCTAATTGTTGCTTTTGGTAGAATGTGGGTTGAAATAGATGACAAACAACAAACTGTCCGAGAGTACAATCGTTTTGTTGGCTTAATTACTATCGGGAAAACAAAAAGTATTAAAGATCATCGTTACATCACGATCATGCCGTTGATTGAGTCAGCGCAGGTCAATGCGAGTTATGCAAATTCTACATCGATTTCCAACGCATATTTCATGATTGTACTCTTCAAGGAGCGCCTAAAAGGAAAAACCATTGTAACAAAGTTTGATACTAAAAGTGAAGCGTTTGAAGTGGCAAAGAAATTGGCGGATAGATTATCAATGACCTATTTTGAGTATGATCCGAAATTGGTGAGAGAAATCTTGCTGGGTAATAGATCGATTGTTTAAATTCTGCAACGAAAATCAATTATTGCCAATAAAAAGAAAAAAGTCATGAATGAAAATTTTATTACTAAAACGAATAATTAGAATGAAAACAATTTTTTCTACAGCCATTGCACTTATCTTCATGACTCATGTGTTTTCGCAAGAGACTTTGAATAAGCAACACATCATTGAACTAGGCAAATATTATAGCAGGTTTATGTTTAACAATGATCCGTCCAAAGAGCTTTCCAAAAACCTTGGGAAAGATTATCAGGTTGAAATGATGAATGCTGTGCTTTTTATCAATGAAGTTACCAAATCAAATAATAAAATTCTTTCTGAAAAGTATTTGACTCTTCCAGACACGACTACGCTTAAAATTATATACATCATTGATGCACTTCATCAAAATCCGCATTTAAAAAATCCGTTGGAGCCAAATAGGGTAGTTGATAGTCTCATTACCGAAGAAATTCCGTATGATTTTTTAGTAGACCAGTATTATAATATGATTTTCGTTACAAATGGAAATAAGAATAAACCATTTGATATGTCAAAAGTCAACTTTAGATTGAACGATTATCATTTAAATGAACGACAAAAAGCAATTTTCTATTTAAGATGCATGGATGCCTGTGGAACTCAGATTTTTGGTTACATGAATATTGTGAATCCACCAAATACTGCGGAAGCGCTAAAGTATATTAATAAGTTTCCTCATTTTGATGGATTGGACTATTTTCAATTTTCAGACTTTCAATTCGAAGATTTTAGTATTGAAATTTACAATGATAAAGGACTTGAAAGTTTTAAAGAACACTTTATCAATCAATTGTTTGAATTGTTGCTGAATCATGCAGTCTGTCTTAGTAAAGAGAAGAGTAATGAAGAGGTTCAAGATTTTCTTTTAAGTTCACCACTAAAAGATCAATCATTGTGGAAATACACCGAATTAGAGGAAGTGTTAAAGTCAATTTTTAAAGAAGAGTAGTATTTGTTGAACACACACGTTCAAATTGCGCGAAATGAAAATCATTTTACAAATATTATTAGTGTTCTTCACTTTTATGAATTGTTCTAGTCAGACTTGGGACGTTAAAATATCAGGAACTGTGAAAGAAGCGAGTGGAGAACCAGCTGCAAGAATGCCGATTGTGCTGCTAGAGAACTTGGATACTATTGTCCTACATTTAACCAATGATAGAGGTGAATTTTCGTTTGATATTTCGATTACATCCATGAATGATTATTTCTTATTCATGGATATACCTTATCAAAATTCTCGACGTGATTGGATCAAACTTCACGCGAAAGGTGATACGAATGACGTAACAGAATATCATTTGGAATTATCTAAGCTACCAATAATAAAAGATCGATTCGACTCGAGTATTTATTATGAGCTAAATGAAGAAAAAAAATATGAAAACTTTGATCTTGATTACTTTAAATTGATGCTTTTAGAATATCCTAATATGTGTATTCAGTTTGTTCAAACAATCAATCCTAAAGAAAAAAAAAGTGTTGCGTTTAGACGAAAAAAACATTTTTTGAAAGTTCTTAATTCGTCCGGATTGAACATGGATCAAATAATTTTCGAGAAAGATATTTTCATTTTGGATTCTTCAAATTTGAAAGACAATCGTTCACGAATTGAAGGAATAGTGTATTCTATGGATGGAAACTGTAAATAATCGATAAGGCAAAGAAATGGTACAACTCGGATTCATACTCATGGGATTAGCGGGATTGACGATGCTTTTTGCTTATTTTAGCTAATTCATTAAAAGAAAAATAAATCAATAACACATGAAATACTTACTAATTACCCTTTGTTTAACGAGCATATTGTTTAGCTGCGATACATCTAAGATGTCTAAAACTCCAGACGATCAGTTTATTGGTAATTGGGTTTTAAGTGATAGAGGGATGTTTGACGGAATAGAAATTGAAATTTCGAAAGACGATAAAGGTAATTTTAGTGGATTGATAACGAAATTAAATGACGATAAATACGTGACACTTTTTATGGAAGAAGGCGATAAGATTGTATCTGAAATTAAACGGAATTCCAACTTTGAATTTGTGCTCAGTGAAAAGAAAATTGCCGCTCCTTTATTTTCAGCTTATGGTCAGGGAACTACCGCTGAATTTTCGGCCAAATTTCAAGGAAAAGATACCATTTTGCTAGGAAACAATGGGTCTGATGGAGCATACATAAGAAAGAACTAACAATCATAGCACGGAAACTGAACCACCAACTACCAACCAATAACCACCAACAATTAAAAAATGGAGAATAGTTTTACTAAAAAAATGGCATCAAAGTCAGATGCTGAATTACAGGCAATCATTACCAATAAAAGCAAATATCAAGAAGACGCCTATATTGCGGCGATCGAAGAATTGGAACATAGAAAATTGGCGCCTGAAGAGTTGAGTTTGGAAAAACAGGAACTGATTGAGGAACAAGAAAAAGAGCATCAAATACAAAAAGTACAAGAGCAAAAGGGAAATGAAGTCGGGGGAGTACGACTTTACAAAGACAGAGCATTTTGGGTAGGAACATTTTTGGGAGGACCATTAGTTGCTGGTTATTTGTTTTCAGAAAACTTTAAGTCACTTGGACAAGCAGAAAAAGTAAAGTCAACATGGATTATTACTGTGATTACAACGGTTGTAATTTTTGGGCTCATTTTTATGATTCCTGATACTTCAAAGATTCCGAATCAACTTTTTCCAATAATCTATACGGCAATTGTTTATGGAATTTTTAAAAAAGTACAAGAAGAACAAGTAACTGCCCATATTAATCGAGGAGGACTAGTTTATGGATGGGGCAGAGTCATTTTAATTGGGATTATTGGAACTGTTGCTACAATGATTTTGATTTTCTCTTTAGCCTTTTTGTATGACTCATCAGTGCAAGCGAACATTACAACTAAAAAGTATGGCATTAATGTGAAGCATGAAATCGATTATGACAATTCAAATATTTCTGAAGTTGAGGTAGATCGAGTTGCAAATGGTTTAATAGAAACTGGATTTTTTGATTTGTCCGTTCAAAAGTATGTGTTTTTGCATAAGGACGATAATACGTATGAAATTTACATCGCTTCCGTTCCAGGGGTAGAAAATAATACTGAAGCACTGTACGCGTTTCAAGAACTGAGACAGCAAATGGATCGATTCCTGCCTAACAACAAAGTTGAAATTAAATTGGTAGTTGATAATCTTGAGAATGTAGTGAAGGTTTTAAAATAGTGTAGATTACTAGAGAATGTAATAATTTGATGCAACAGCAATATATGATAAACCGAGTACAAATAATTAGTGTCTTGATGATTGCGTGCTTATTTCTAAGCCAATTCATATCGAACCATATTCTGTTTATTCTAATTTCCATTGTTGCTCTGTGCTTATGTTTTAAACAATTTGTAATTGATAGAAAGGAGCTCAAAGATGCTTTGCATTATTGTCGCAAAGATATCCCTAATTACAGAATCGTATTGGGTTTTTTAGTAGCGATAGCAATTTGGTTTATTTGGCCGTACACTCCTTTCGATATTGACAGTAAAAATATCACTGTAATTTATGCACTTATTATTTATTTCGGTTTAATTTTCGCGACTAGGTATGATCATTTCATACGTTCATTGCGTTCTTTTGAAGAAGGAATTAAACTGCCAGGACGCAAAAGTCCCATAATCTGTTGGGAGGAAGTGACAGATATGAAAATCGATAAAGAAACACTCACCATTACTTTTCGTGGCGAGACAACAACATTCAATTGTGACAGAAGAGATACGAATGATCTGCGTGCGATTGTTGATTATTGGGAAAACAAAAAAATCGAAAGCAATTGAAGATTCTTTTCGCTTTACATACAACCCTTTCCATCACATTCCTCGCAATGACAAGCATTCTATTTGCTCAATCCAACCAATTGCGCGTGATAGATTCATTATCGCAAACTCCCATTGCTGGTGTTGAATTAAAATCTGGAAAACACATCTTTGTTTCCAATGCGCAAGGTGCTTTCAATGTTGGCAATCAGGTGCTGGAATCCATTACAATCAGTCATGATTGTTGTTATGAAAAAAATGTTCGTTACATGGATGGAATGGATACGATTTACTTGCAGCGCAAACCTCAACTCATTGAAGAGATCACGGTCAATTCCAACTTCACACATCCGCTGTCGGAATTGGGTTACTATAACATGCGTAAGAAAAACAAACTCACTGGAAGTTTGAGCAACTCCTCAGTACTTGTGGTTTTCATGCCCTACAGTAACGCAAATACTTATATCAATAGGATTTTACTCGATATCAAATCGCGACAAGATATTACCAACTATGGCGTTCACTTGTACAAAGTAGATTCCACCGGAATGCCTGGCGAACTGATTTACCAACAAAAAATTGAAGTAGGAAGTCTGAAGAAAGAAGGAATCATCGAAGTACGTGATGAACAACTAACAATTCCTGAAAATGGCTTGTACATTGGATTGGAGAACTTTGTTTCAAGCGATACCGAAAAGGAACAAACAATAGGAGTGAAGTTCCATTTCACAGAAGCAATTGATTCAAGTCAAACCTATATTGCATTGAATAACAATCAACCAAATACCGAAACGATCTGGATTCCCATTGAAAGTTTCAGTGGGAATAAAATGACACCTTTTTTCGGACTAGAAGTGTATCAGAAGTAAACGGGTTTAAATTCAAGTGTATCATTTAAATATAAAATGCAATTATATCCTTTGAAAAAATGTCATTTGAAAGTAGTATGTTTGATAAATTACAATGTGTAAACTACTCATCTGTTCTTGCAATTGGGGAGTTTGGTGATTTTGAATTAAAACTTTATAAATAATTATAGTGCGGATAAACCAAATTGGTTTATTCGTGTGTTAGCATTAATAATGATTAGAGAAAGAGGTAGTTTTGAGATTATCTTAAAATATTAAAATATCACAATTAGTTCGGTTATTTTCCGAACTTTTAATACATTTGTACGTAGAATGAGATTGACTGGAAAAAAGAAGCTTGAAAAGTTGAAAAGAAAAAACATCGGCAACACTAAGCTTGTTCAGGAGATAGAAAGGCTCATAAAAGATATTGAAGAAAATAATTGGAACGATGTTGATGAGTTAAAAGAATCTAGGCCAGATGCTGACTCTGTCCACAGTGATGGCTTCTATTTCTTTGACATTAATATCCATAGAACTTTAATATTGATTGAAATTGATGATGGAGAAGCAACTGTTGCTTGGGTAGGGACGCACGATGAATATGAAACTACTTTTAAGAACAATAAGGATACAATTGCTAAGTGGTTAAGAACAAATGATTATATAGAATGAAAACACAATTTGACATAGAGGAAGTATTTGAAATTGGTTATTTGCGTAACGAGTTAGAATATGAGCGTGCTTTGATTGCTGATCGAAAGTTACGTGTACTGTCTAAATCTAATTCTCGACTAAAACCGATTCGTCAAAAACTTAGAGACATAATCGAAAAATACGAAAACAAGAATTGGTCTCCCAAGAGTGTAATTAGCGATGAAAAACTTCGAGAATCAGAAATAGCTGAATTAATTGCTGAAAAAGAAAGATTATTTCTTCAACGTAGAAAAGATCTTATCAAAGAAAAATTAAAGGCAACTGGATTAACTCAACAACAATTAGGAGAAATTTTAGGACACAAGAGCAAAACTCATATGTCTGAACTAATGAATGGTGTTGTGCCATTCGGAATGAATGATCTTGTAATTATTCATCGGCTTTTAAAAATTAATATCAAGTATTTGATTCCAACTACATTGTCACAACCACAAAGAATAAGGGTAAAGAAAACGTTGAACGCGCTTGGTAATATGAAGTTAAAACTGAGCTCTGAAGACTTCGACCTTGCAATTTAAGTTTAAGAAATAATGCTAACATGCACTAAGCAAAATGGCGCAAAAATTACACTCGAGAGAAAGCGCCACTTCGCCTAGTGCAGAGCCGTTATTTGCAACTGCATGATCAAACATAACTCCGACATATTCCAATTTGACAAACAAGCAACCGAAACTGTTTTTAATACACTGAGTCTTGAATTCTCAAATAAAATAATCCAATCATATTGTTTACCGATAATTAAGGATGTGATTCAACGACAAGATTTATATATCGGAGTGGACTACGAAAAACCATGGGAAGAAATTGAAACGAATGATTATTACCAAATAGAATATTTGTTTGTTGGCAAGCTAAAATCTAAGAGCAAAACCTATATTCCAGATGACCAAATTGGTATAAATATATTCGAAGAAAATATGTTCGGAAAACTGGAGTTTGATAATGCGGATCTATTAAACTTGACATTGGTAATTAACAAAAAAGATGCAACTAACACCAAATAAGCAAAAACACTAAAAAGACTATATTTACCTTAGGCGGTCACGATGAGAAGTCACCTTTGCCTATTTAGAAAATGTAATACTCAATCATGCAAAGATTAAAAAACCAAATTGCACTATTATTTTTGATAATATCTCAGTTTTCTTTCGGACAGACAGAAGAGCACAAAGAAAGAATTAGACAACTTGAACCAGACATTTGGATGAATATTTGGGATAAAGAAAATTCAACCAAAACAATTCAAATTGACTCATTAAGTTATGATGACATTCCTAAAACACTTGACTTTAGAGGAACAGTTATTGAAGCTTTAAAATGGACTGACTCTGGCGATGATAATATTCTAATTCTTACTATTACTGGACACTTTAATTGGAAAGATTATGGCAAAGATTCAACTGATTATATACTTCAAGATAAATCAGAATTATATGCTTACTTATTTCAAAAAAGTAAGTTTGATAACGATTACAAAAGAAAATGGAGAGTTTATGATTATACCGAATGTTTTGGGGTCGATTGGTTTACGGGTTTTGTGCCGAAAGCAACCACAATTACAGATTTGGACGATGATGGAATAGCTGAAATAACCTTGCCGTATGTTTCAATTTGTCGTGGAGGAATGGACCCTGGAGAAATGAAAATAATAATGTATGAAGACTCGATTAAATATGCTCTGAGAGGTTCAACAATGCTAATGTGTGAAAGTGGATATCCTTATGGAGGGGAGTATAAACCAAGTGATAATTTGAAAAACAACAGTACATTTTTTGAATTTCTCAAAACTCATTGGGATAGAAATAAATGTGAAGATGGAAAATATTATTAAAATTAGCAGGTAACAATGAATATAAAGGCTTACGTCTTACTCGCTTTTCTGTGTTTAGCACATTTCTGCTTTACTCAAGAGTTGATTAAGAAAAAAACTGTTGATAAAGGCTTAGTTACTTTGAGTGGAATAGCTCATGACGGAAGATGGTGTGGAGTTTTGATCAGTCAGGACAGTGTAATTTACTATTTAGAAGATGGTGTGCGTTGGGAAAAACAATTCGTCAATAAAAAAGTCGAGGTTGTTGGACAATTGATTTTGGAAAAGAGAAAGTATAAAGTGGATAAAGATGATAACAAAGAAATTATATATAGTGCGGTACTACCAGAACGCATGTTAATCATTCAATCGCCTTCAATCACACTAGTTGAGAATTAACCTGTTTCGAATAGTACTTAGATAGCAAGTTCAATTTATCTTTATCCTGTGTTGTCATTCGAAATAGGAACAAAGAATCTTATGTGTTAATAAAAAATCATGCAAAAAATCAACTTCGTTTTTCCACTCATTTTAAGTATTGCATTTAGTTGCCAAGAAGAGGATGAGGTAATGAGTAATTTGGCTCAAGAAAATTCTTTAATAAATACTGAACTAGATACAAGTGCTGTGGATGTAAATGAAAGCAATGACAATGAGTTTGCAGATTATATTAGAACAATTAATTCAATTAGTCTTCCTGTCTCTTTATCTTGTGAGGTTGAATATTTAAATACTTTCAATCAAAAAAACATTGATGATTCTTTTGCACCACCTGGAGGATCATCACCAGTAAAAATCATAAATGACAAAGAGTTAAACTTAATTATTTATCATTTTGCGGCCGACATATATTTTCCCATTTTATATTCTTATGATAAAGATGGTCATATGATTGATTCCTTGCTATTGCTCAATGGTATGTGCAATGGAGACCCATACTATAACAGTAATTGCTTCACTCAAATTGACAAAAAATTAAAATTCACTTTAGTTGATACAGTAAAGCATTTTTCTTTAATCAATGAGTATGAAGATCGAATTTTGGATTCAATAACTATTGAAAAGGAACAATATACATTGAATACAAAAGGTGAATTTGAACTTGTTAACCGAAAAATATCAAAAGTAAACGATTGATAAAAAATATATTGGCTAATAAGAATGGTATTATTTGAAAGGTTTACAAGAAACGAACCACTCAACAAAACCTTACACCGAGCAATCGCAAGAATGTACACAGCAAACGCTGACCAATACATCTTCCATGCTTAGCATCCTCGCACTAACGAACAAGTGACACGCGTTTCCCGCAACATTCCATTCGCTTCCCGCCATCTTACACATAGTAAGCCTGAACAGAGACCTCGTTCTCGCTCGAATGGCATCGAGTAGAGCAGTGTTGACATCTGTTTCCCGCAACAATGACTTTGTTTCCCGCCGTCTTGAGCAAGGTAAATGCTACTCAACACAAGGCAAACGGACAAATGAGCTTCATTCTTGTGAGGTGAGATGAAGTTCTTGCGACAGCGAGATAAGTAATTAGCACCCTAGAATTGATCAACGGCAGCGTAGAATGGATGATTGGAAGGTAAGAAAAGGCATTTGGTTCTAACGAATTGGTATTTGTTGCATTCATTGAATGTTTTGACAATCAATTACTTCTGATTTATTTCTATTTCCATCGTTTCGTATAAAAAATACGTGTTTACCCTTAGAAAAATTGTGAATTGGAATTGGTATGTTTGGTATCACGGTTTCTATCTGTAATTAGTTATAAGTAATTACAACTGGGAAGGGTGTTGATTTTTAAAAGATTAAAAGATATATGATATATGAGGGATATGTGTAAAGGTATACATATTCGCTTGTTGTGTGCAATTAGAAGAGAATGAAAATTACAAAAAAAGACCATGAAGAATTGATTAACAATGGGGAGTTCCTCACTCATGGTTATCAATATACAATCATGTATATGGCTCGTATCCATTCTCAGGCTGAATTTCTATTCACAAAGGTTCTCGGACTAAGAGGAAAGTTATATTCTGAATATGAAGCCTCAGAAATAATAGAGGCCTTTACCATTAAAACTATATGTGATTGGGAGTGGTATGCAGAAAAAATGATTTGTGAATGTCTTAATCAAGATACCAGCCAGCTCTCAAAAGAACTTGACTTGAAACTACCTAAGACGATTTCGATTGACGAATGTATAGGTTATCTAAATGGGCTTGGATATTTTGATTTGAAAAGTATTGGAAATCTAAAATCAATTGGAAAAAAGGTGTTAATAAATAGAATGAATCCTTTCCAAAAAATAAGCTCGGAAGCAAAAAAGCAAATTGATGATTTTTACTCTTTAAGAAATTACGTTGCACACAAGAGTAATAAATCAAAGAGAACCTTACTTAAGGTGTATAGTAAGTATAATCAACAGGGATTTAAAGAGGTAGGCGAATTCCTCTTAGACAAAACTGATAAGGATGGTAAGACAATTAGATTTCAAGATTTTGGCGGATCATTTTGGTTAGCAGCCTTTAATATTATGGAATTTCTCTTCCCTAAAACCTACAAATGGATTGTTCAGGATGAAAAGGTCTACAATGAGAAATGCCACTTAAGATTACATTACTTAATGAAAATCAGCCCAAATGAACCTAAATAAGATAATATGACTATAGAAGAAAAAGGTGAAGCATTTAGAGCTCTTTTTTTAATTCGAGATTTTGGTCAATTTTTAGCCAATAAAAGGAATCATGGTGAAGACATGCAAGCAACAAGTTGTTATGCTATGCTCTTAAATTCATTAAGTGATGATGATATTGAGGCGTTACAAGAAAATAATGTGCGCTTTGGTATGATTTACGCTCCTGGGTCTCATATAGTATTGCCACCAGAGGAAGTCGCAATTAATCTATTATGCTTTGAAAAACATTTACTTGATAAATTTAACAAGCAACAAGTTGTCGCATTAATTCTTCATGAAATTGGACACGTATTTAATCCAAACCTTGAAGGTGATGAACATGAGTTTGCTGCCGATAATTATGCAAGGGAAAGAGGTTATGGCGAGTCAATCGCAACTGGATTGTCTTTTGGAATTGAGAATAATTTTGAAGGATTTAATCAAGCAATTAATGAAAGACGAATTGAAAGACTAATTAATTAAACTGTACACAACAAAACCTAAACTGCATTAAAAAGCAGTTTAGCTATACCGTTATGGTTAATAATATACAGAGTATGAGACAAGAAGAATTTAACTATTATCCAAATTTTGAAGCAAGAACGGACCTGTCTAGGTATAATGACAATGCCTTACTTCTCTACACTCTACAACTTCGCTTTGGGATCGAAGACATTGATGAAGTTGCTACAGACTCATTGGTTGACGGATATGATGATAAAAAAACAGATTTAGTTTACATTGACGGCGACACAGGGGAAGCAGTTATTGCACAAGGTTTCTATGCTATAAAAGACAGATCTGAGGCACCTTCGAACAAAGCGAGCGATCTAAATACTGCGGTAACTTGGTTGTTGACAAGAGAAATTTCAGAACTTCCAGAGCGAATTAGGTCTGCGGCTACAGAATTAAGGCAAAAGATTAGAGACGGATCAATTAAAAGGATTACTCTTTGGTATTCTCATAACTTGCCAGAATCAGCAAATGTTAAGGATGAATTGAAGTCCGCAGAAAACACCCTTGCTTCTATTCTAGAAAGACATTTTTCTGACAATGAAGTCGAATCTCTATCGCTGGAGGTCGGTCTTGAAACGATTGAAGATTGGTATCAAGCATTGACGATTCCAATTTTAATGACGGACCAGATTGAATTGGATAATACAGACGGTTTTGAGGTGATTGAAACAGACTGGCAATCCTTTTCAACATTTTTTCCTGCAAATATTCTATTCGATTTATTTCAAGCTCACCACACAAAATTGTTTTCCGCAAACGTGAGAGATTACTTAGGAAGTCGAAAATCAGATTCTAATATCAATAATGGAATAAAAATAACGGCTGAAACGAAACCAAACAACTTCTTTGTATATAATAATGGTATAACTGGTATAGTTAATAACTATTCATTTGATGAGTCTACCAAAAAACTTAAGGTTAGTGGATTGTCCATTGTAAATGGAGCCCAAACTACAGGTGCTATTGGTTCTTTACCTCAAAGACCTGCTGAGAATATGCATGTTCCAATTAGATTAATTAAGTGTAGTAGCCCAGATACTATTGCTGAAATTGTAAAATACAACAACAGCCAAAATAAAATTAACGCACCTGATTTCAGAAGTAATGATCAATATCAAAAGCGAATAACAGCAGAATTTAGTTTCCTTGGCGCTGTTTCATACTCTGCAAGAAGAGGTGGTTCGGCTGATATTATTAGACGAAACCCTAACTTAATTCCATCGGTTACCGCAGGTCAGGTGCTAGCGGCTTTTCATGGTGAACCAAGTATTGCATATAATGATAAATCAAAAATTTGGGATTCAGATAGATTGTATTCCATGTTCTTCAACGATCAAACTACAGCTAAACATATATTCCTCTGTTACTCCTTGATGAAGGCGATAGAAGATTTGAAATTAGAATTGATGAGTTCGACTAATGAACTTTTAGAGCAACAAGAAAATTTACTTAGCTTTCTCAGAAGTCGAGGATCAATAGTCTTATTTGCAACTGCGATTTCAGATTGCATAGAAATAATTCTAAATAGAAGAACACCGAACAAATTTAGGATTGCCTTTTGTAATACTCTTACTCTTGAAGAGGCAAAAGTAGAATGGAGAAAAGTACTTGGCATAGCATCATCCTTTGTAGGACAACTAAGTACCGGCCTTCAAGATGGAATTAAAAACAAAGAGAAAATTGATCAAGCTAGATCGAATTTTGAACAGATGATGCAGGCCGTTCGTGGTGCAAATGCTTCCGTTCTGGACGAATTTGGGTCTAAAATATGTATTTAGCCATAACATGCACTAAGCAAAATGGTGCAACACCGCGAAGCAGCTCCGAAGGAAATTACACCCGAGAAAAAGCGCCACATTTGCCTTCTGCGAATCCGTTAAAACCATGAAAAACCCTCAAACCATTATTATTACAAATGATACGCTTGAAATTGGTGTGAAACTCATTGGTTTTTTCTTTCTGTTGGTGTTTGGCATTTTAACGGTCAAACTAACAGCATGGTTTTTAATTGGTGTGTTATCGAGTATTCCATTGTTGTTTGCTTCAGCAGGATATTATCTTGACAAAGAGAAAAAAGCACTTGTTAATTATTTTAAAGTGTATGGTCTTGAGAGACTTAAGGAAAATAAGTTCGATGCTTCGTTTACTGTTCATCTTCTTGAAGGAACTTTTCTCAGACCCATCTTTCAGCGCTTTGCAATGAATGAAGTTGAACCAAGGGTAAAGATTTACAAGATTTTAATCGAGTCGAGTAGTGCTAATGTTCATGTAGAACTTCCTTTTTCGGAAGACAAAGAGCATATTGAAAATCAAGCACATGAAATGAGTCAAGTGCTAAATTTAAAACTCATTAAATACGGCAGAGAAGATTTTCATTGCTAAAACGCCTTTTCGTATTTGTAATATCGGGGTAAGAGTTTTATTGATGAGGTCTGTGGAAAAGTTACCTCTTCATTTCTGTTCCTCCTTCTCCAAAAAAATCAATACTTTCGTAGCTCAACAATTCACACCATGTCCAAGTACCAATTCAGAAAAGCAGTCGCTATAGATAGTCCACAGATTTGGAAGATCTTGCAACAAGCCATTCAACGCAGAAAAGAGGATGGAAGCAATCAATGGCAAGATGGTTATCCGAATGAAACAGTTGTTGCCAATGACATTGCCAATGGTTATGGCTATGTTCTTTCCGATGGCGAAACTATTGTTGGTTATACGGCTGTTTTGCTCAACGATGAACCTGAATACGCCAAAATAGTAGGGAAGTGGATCACAGATGAAGAATTTGTGGTCTTTCACCGCGTAGCCGTTTCAAACGATTACTTGGGACAAGGATTGGCCGTGAAATTGATTCAGCACATTGAAGAAATTGCAAAAGCCAACAATATCAAGAGCATCAAAGCCGATACCAACTTCGACAATCCAGCCATGATGAAGATTTTTGAAAAGCTAGGCTATGTGTATTGCGGAGAAGTGTTTTTTAGAGGAAGTGCCAGACGAGCGTATGAGTTGGTGTTGGGGAGATGATGGATCGCGAATGTGGGAGAAGCTGTTGGACATTGGATAATGGACAATGGATAAAAAAATGCAAAATATATTTCTCTGAGCTCCGCTGGATTTGCAATCCTGCGGAATAATATTTAACTTAAAGAATGCAACAAGGCGTCAAACATTCTATTAAAAAAAACTGTAGTTATTATTTAACTTTAACTGTAGTTGATTGGGTCGATGTTTTCACAAGAAAGAATCACAAAGATGCAATTATAGAATCTCTGAAATTTTGCATTAAGAATAAAGGATTGAATGTTTACAGCTTTTGTCTGATGTCAAATCATTTGCATCTTATTGTTAACTGCAACGAACCGTTTCAACTCAATGATGTAATTCGAGATTTCAAGAAGTTTTCATCCAAAAAAATTGTTTCTCAAATATTAAATGATCCTGAATCGAGAAGAGAATGGATGATGAAAATTTTTCGAGGTGCAGCAGATGCAAGTAAAAAGCACACGAATTTTAAATTTTGGCAAGTAGGGAATCATGCTATTGAATTGTATGGTGAAAAATTCACATGGGAAAAGATAAATTACATTCATAATAATCCTGTAGCAGAAGGTTTTGTCTTAAATTCTCATGATTGGGTTTATTCATCTGCAAGTAACTATTTTGACAAGGAATCTATATTGCCGGAAGTTTATCGAATTCCGAATTATTTACAAACAATAAGATAATTAGATTTGAAATTCCGCAGGATTGCAAATCCAGCGGAGCGATAAAAGAATGAAAAATAAATTTCTACTTTTGAAAATAGCGTAAAATAATAGAACATGAATCCAAAAATTGATACTTTTCTGGCAAATACCACTCAATGGCACGATGAATTGTCAGAATTGAGAAGAATCATCCTTGAATGTCCTGTTACGGAAGAACTCAAATGGGGACAACCTTGCTATATGTACAAAAGCACGAACATTCTACTATTGGGAGGTTTTAAAGAGTTTTGTGTGATTAGCTTCATCAAAGGTTCTTTGTTGAAAGATACAGAAGGATTATTGGAACAACAAGGCGAGAATACGCAATCTGCACGTGTGGTGAAATGTACTTCTGTCCAACAAATTTTGGAATTGGAAGCAACATTGAAAGCCTATATTTACGAAGCCATTGAAGTAGAGAAAGCAGGATTGAAAGTCGCGTTCAAGAAACCATCAGAAATGGAAGTGCCGGAAGAATTGTTGGAAAAATTCAAGCAAGATGCCAACTACAAAGAAGCATTTGAAGCGTTGACACCTGGTCGCCAAAAAGGTTTTATTCTTCATTTCGCAGGAGCCAAACAATCTGCTACGCGAACATCACGCATTGAAGCGAGCGAAGAACGAGTTTACAAAGGCAAAGGAATCAACGATTGCATTTGTGGCAAATCGAAGTACATGCCAAGATGTGATGGATCGCATAAGAATTTGTAGTTCAACAAAAAAGGCCATCTTTTCAGACAGCCTTTTCCAAATATGTGAAAACGATATTAGATATTCTCGATAATCATCGCAGAAGCACCACCGCCTCCGTTACAGATTCCTGCTCCACCTAATTTTCCTCCGTTTTGTTTCAATACATTGATCAATGTCACCAAGATACGAGATCCAGAATTTCCTAGTGGGTGACCTAAAGCAACAGCTCCACCGTTCACGTCCACTTTTTCTGGATTCAATCCTAAGATTTTTGTGTTAGCTAATCCAACAACAGAAAATGCTTGGTTCAATTCCCAGTAATCAATTGCGTCAGTTGTTAAACCAACTTTGTCCAATGCCACAGGAATTGCTTTTGATGGCGCCGTTGTAAACCATTCTGGCTCTTGAGCAGCGTCAGCATAAGAAACAATTTTAGCAATTGGTTTCAATCCGTGTTTTTCAACTGCCTCTTCAGAAGCTAAGATCAAACATGATGCTCCATCGTTCAATGTTGAAGCGTTCGCAGCTGTAATTGTACCGTCACGGTCAAATGCTGGTCGCAATCCAGGGATTTTATCCAAGAAAACGTTTTTGTATTCCTCGTCTTGTGAAATCACAATCGGATCTCCTTTACGTTGAGGAACTGCTACAGGAACAATTTCTTCGTTGAATTTCCCTGCTTCCCAAGCTGCAGCAGCTCTTTTGTAGGAAGTAATCGCGAAATTATCTTGATCTTCTCTTGAAAACTCATATTTCGTTGCGCACAACTCTGCACAATTTCCCATTGGTACTTTGCTGTATACGTCTAACAATCCGTCTTTCGTGATTCCGTCAAGCATCTGGATGTTTCCAAACTTAGAACCATTTCTTCCGTCTAAGTAATGTGGCGTCAATGACATGTTTTCCATTCCTCCAACAACTACAACATGATTATCACCTGCTAAAATTGTTTGAGCTCCCAACATTGTCGCTTTCATTCCTGAAGCACATACTTTATTCACTGTCGTACAAGGAACGTTTTGTCCTAGTCCAGCTCCCAATGCTGCTTGACGAGCTGGCGCTTGTCCAACTCCCGCTTGCAATACATTTCCCATGAATACTTCGTCTACTAAATTAGCAGCAACATTTCCTTTTTTCAAGGCGCCTTCAATGGCAACTGATCCTAATTGAGTAGCTGGTACTGTAGATAAACCTCCCATGAATGCTCCAATCGGGGTTCGCACTGCAGCAACTATATATACATTTTTTCTCATCTTGATAATTTTTTCGATTCTGATGGCGACGAAGTTAATCAATTCACACGATTAAAGAAATCATTCACCACAAATTTCGACCAAATTATGGAATCTTTATCCCTGTTTCTGTTGTATTTAATTAAAAATTGTCTCAGAGGTCGGATTCATTACATTCACACCGCAATTGATGAAATAGTAACAACGAATTTAGAATCAACGAATGATTGAGTCCTTAAGTTCATCAATAGACGGACAGTCTTTCGTCTTTTATCCGTCAGCCGTCGGAGGCCTTAGAGTCTATTTTACTATATTTGCCCAAAAAAAAACAAGAAAATGAAACACTTTTTACACTTCGTAGCGAGTATTGTAATTGGTTTTGGAGCATTCAATGCCACTGCACAAGACACGATCATTGTCAACATTCCTGATACCATCATCGCTCAAGAAATCAAAGAAAGTCCTTGGAAATTGAAAGCAGCTTTTGGGGTGAATGGAACGCAATCTTCTTTTGTGAACTGGAGCTCAGGAGGTAGAAACAACATTTCTGCTATTGGTTTTATTTCCGCATCGGCTAACTATTCAAAGAATAAATGGCAATGGAAAAACAACCTTGAGTTGGCCTTAGGAGGAATGAAATACTTGGATTCTGCTGGTCGCAAACAAGGATTTCAAAAAACAGACGATAAAATTGATTTTGCTACGAATGTAGGGTATAAAATAAAAGATAAATGGTATTTATCATTCATCGGTGGATTTAGAACTCAATTCATGGATGGTTACAATTATCCGAATGATTCAGTGCGCGTTTCAACATTCTTAGCGCCAGGTTATGTGAATTTAGCTTTGGGGATTGACTATACACCGAATTCAAACTTTTCAGCATTTTTATCTCCATTGTCTTCGAAGATGACGATCGTTAACGATCAAGCATTGGCAGATGCCGGAGCTTTTGGGGTTGATCAAGCTGTATTTAGTGCAAACGGTGGAGTAGTTGAAGGGAAGAAGTTCAGAGCTGAATTCGGAGCTTACTTCAAGATGACCTACCAAAAAGAAATTGTAAAAAATGTCAATTTCAAATCTAGATTAGAGTTGTTCTCTAACTATGCGAACAATCCACAAAACATTGATGTAAATGCGGATGTGTTGTGGACATTCAAAGTAAATAGCTGGTTGTCAGCTTCATTGAATTGGACATTGATTTATGACGATGATATTGATATCACAGACATCAATGGAAACATTGGACCAAGAACTCAATTCAAATCTGTTTTAGGATTGGGGATTTCGTATACGTTGAAAAATTTCATCGAAGAAGGAAAGTAAAATATTAGAATTAGATAAATTGAATGATTGGGAGTCGAATTTCGGCTCCCTTTTTTGTTTTTAAAGAAATTGTTCGAGATACTTTATTAATTTTGGATTCTATGAATTTTGAATCCGATAATTCTATCTTTTGGTTGATTCCTGCTGTAATCGTGGCATTCTTTCTTGCACGATGGTTCTACAGTGCAAAATCTCCGTGGGTTTCAGAATTGGCTAAAAAGTGGCGTTGGACACTCATTGCCTTGCGAACTGCAAGTTTTACCTTGATCGCGATCTTGCTTTTGGGGATCATTTTCCAAGCATTTACCTACAGAACAGAAAAGCCTATTTTAGTCATTGGTGTAGATACAAGTAATTCCATGTTGAATTACAAAGATTCGGCAAGCGTTCAAAAGCAAGTTAGAACTGTGATTGATGCGGCAAATGAACGTTTATCGGAAAAATTCGACATTGTTTCTTATGCATTTGGAGGAAATTTAAGTCGCATTGATTCATTGTCTTTCAATGGGGTCAAAACAGATTTGTCGAAAAGTTTCAATGAAGTTCATGCAGAGTTTTACAACCGAAATCTTGGTGGAGTTGTTGTGATATCGGATGGAAACTTTAATTCAGGAAGCAATCCAATCTATGCTGCAAGAAAATTGACGCTCACACCAATTTATTCATTAGGAGTTGGTGACACTGTATTAAAAAGAGATCATTTTATTAAGAATGTAGCGGTGAATGATGTTGCCTTTATCAACAATGAATTCCCTTTAGTTGTTGATGTTGAAGGAAATATGATGGGCAAAGTGAATGCCTTAGTCACGATACAACAGAATGGCAAAACAATTGCATCTCAAACAGTCAGTTACGATGATGGGATCAGTGATTTCAAGCAAGTTTCATTTTTATTAAAAGCAACTGGAACTGGATTTCAAAAATATTCTGTTCACATCGAAGACAAGAACAACGAATCCAATTATCAGAATAATTCGCGCATTTTTTACATCGAAGTCATTGATTCGAGAAGTAAAGTATTGTTCTTAGCGGATGCTCCACATCCAGATATTGCTGCTATTAAATCGGTGTTTGATGAGGATGAAAATTTGGAAACTGATTTTAGCACATTGGCAGATTGGGATAAGAATTTGAAGAATGTGGATTTAATTGTGTGGCACGAAGCAGGAAGGGCTTGTCCAAAGGAAACTCGTGATCTTATCCAAAAATCTGGTATCTCAAAACTCTACATTCTCGGTCCAAATTCAGAGCGCAGCGCAACAGAAGCATTGGGAATAGGAGTAGGATTGCCTTCAGGAAATCAATTGGATGATGTAGAAGCAAGTACGAATGATGGTTTCCAACAATTTGAAGTGAGTCAAGAGTTGGTGAAAGCTTTCCAATTTTTTCCACCATTGAAAACGAAATTTGGTAAGTTAACGACTTCTCCAGGTGTCGACATTTTGGCTTATCAGCGCATTGGACCAATCGTGAAGAAGGAGCCACAATTGTTCTTCGGGAAATTGAATAATTTCAAATACGGAGTCATTTACGGTGAAGGTATTTGGAGATGGAAAATGGCGGAATATGGTCGTTTTGAAACAAATACGTCCTTCAACGAATTGATCGCTAAGATTGGACAATTTTTGTTAGTGAAACAGAATAGTAGTCCTCTAAGAATTACTCTTCCAAAAAAGTTCAACAAAGATGAAAATGTCATTGTAAATGCTACATTTTTAAATCAATCCTTAGAACCGATCACTACTCCTGTCATCAATTTTGAATTAGTGGATGAGAATAAAAAAGAATCAAAATTACAGTTCGGAGCGATTGGAAAAGGATATCAATTGGATTTAGGACAATTGAAACCGGGACAATATTCTTGGAAAGCATTCACTCAGTTCGATGGAAAAAAACATGAAAAGAGTGGAGTGTTTGTCGTAGAAGATCAAAATGCCGAGAAATTAGATACACGTGCCAATCATACATTGTTGAATCAATTGGCCATGAATTCGGGTGGAAAGTTTCAAGCATTAAAAAATTATGAACAAACCTTGAATGATTTATTGAAGCGCGAGGACTTGACAACTGTGTCGTATCAAGAGTCGAGTTTCAACGACCTGATTGATTATCTGTGGGGATTATTGATTCTTCTGTTGCTACTTTCAACTGAGTGGTTCTTGCGAAGATGGCTGGGTAGTTACTAAAAAAAAGTTAAAAAGACAATAATATAGAATTAAGGTCGTTATCTTAGTAAATCTCAAAAAGAAAAAAATGATAACGCCTATGCATAAAAAAATACAAGAACTAGCTCCAACCGGGGAGGTAAAATCTGGACCAAGTGCACAAGTGATTAATGCACTTTTAAATTTTAGCAAATCTCTTGAGGTAAAAAAAAATAAGAACTCAAAAACGTTAATTCACCTGAATTAATTTCTTACCAAAGAAAAAAAAGCCGCTTAGCAATAAGCGGCTTTTTTTTGTAGGTAAAATTGGTGTTTGAATGGGAGAGGAAAGATGACGGGTGTTGTGATGTTTGTTGATTCTTTGTGGAATCATTGTTGAATCTCTGTTGAATAGAACACAGGTGTAGCTCACATTTTACAGGTCAATTGAGTGATTTAGCTAAATAGCTAAGAACTTAGGGATATAACTTGGATGCAAGGGATATTACTAAGAGCCAAGCAATATTACTAAGACCAAAGTAATATTGCTAAATTACTTCAAGTCCTTCATGCACTAGATTTGTTATTTATACTTCTGATTGTCATTCAATTACCTTTGTAAACAACAAAAAAGCCCATTCATCAATAGACAAATAGGCTTCACCAATTCGTTAAACGATCTTACCAAATTCGGGCAATTTTTCCTTCTGGATTTCTCATTTTATCGCCTTCTTTCACATCAAATGCTTCAAAGAATTCTGGACAATTTTGCAAAGGTCCGTTCACACGATACATTCCTGGTGAATGAGGATCGGTAGCAATTCTCTTTTTCATTTCTTCATCTGTATAATTGATTTTCCACAATTGAGCATAAGAGATAAAGAATCGTTGAGCTGGAGTATATCCTTCGCGTACTTCACCTTTTTTGAATTCTTCTGTTTTTGTATACGCATAATAGGCCATGGTCAATCCTCCTAAATCGGCAATGTTTTCTCCCATTGTCAAATCTGGATTCACGCAATGTCCATCAATTGGACAAAAAGCTGCGTACGTTTCACCTAAGATTCCTGTTTTATCTTCGAACAATTTACGATCTGATTCTGTCCACCAGTTTTTGAAAGATCCATCTGCTGCGAATTTCGATCCCATGTCGTCAAAACCATGTGTAAACTCATGTCCGATGACCATTCCAATTGTTCCGTAATTTACTGCATCCTCAGCATCGTTATCAAAGAAAGGTGGTTGCATGATTCCAGCTGGAAAAGCAATTTCGTTCAACAAAGGATGATAATAAGCATTCACCATGTGTGCAGGCATTCCCCATTCTTCTTTGTCGACATCTTTGTTCAATTCTTTGATATTTTTCACCAAATCGTATTTTGCTGTTTGGCGGATGTTTCCAACGTAGTCTGTCGCACTGAACTCCAATGAGCTATAATCATTCCATTTTGAAGGGAACCCTAATTTACGGCCAATTGAATTTAATTTGTTCAATGCTTCTAATTTTGTCGTTTCCGACATCCATTCCAGTCCTTTGATACGCTCAGCATATACAGCTAATAAATTGTCAACCATTGTGTTTACGCGGTTCTTTGCTTCTTCAGAAAAATATTCTTCCACAAATGCTTTTCCTAGCAATTCACCAAAACTCATACCTGTGATTTCATCAATAGCGCGATCACCTATAGATTTCATTTCTTTCTTACCGCTTAATACACCGCTGTAAAATCCAAAGTTCAATGCTTCAAATTTGCTATCCAAACTTCCTGCGTAGTGATTCAACACTCTCCATGATAAATAGTTCTTCCAAGTATCCAAGGATTCTGACTCATACAATTTTCCAATTGCTCCAACGTATTCTGGATTACTTACAATCAAAGTGTCAAATGAAGGATAACCAACAGTTGATAAGTACGTTTCAAATTGAAGAGGTTGAATATTTTTCAAGAATTCATCCAATCCGAACTTATTGTAAGTCAATTCTGGAATACGCATTTTCGCAGGTGGCATCATTGGCTCTGCCATTTTAGTTTCAAAAGCCATGATTGATGTTGCAATTTTTGCCGCTTCATCTTCTGATTTACCTGACAACACAAAAATATTTTTAATGTACTCAACGTATTTTGTACGAATTTCACTTTTTGAATCATCGAAATAGTAATCACGGTTTGGCAGACCAATTCCACCTTGACCAAAATAGATTGTGTGGTGTTGAACATCTTTCAAATCTTGACCAACTCCAAAACCAAACAAAGCGCCAACTCCGTTCAATTCCATTTGAGCAATTTGATGAATGATATCGTCTTTGGTGTGAATCGAATTGACAGCGTCTAACTCAGCCTGAATTGGTTTAATTCCCAATTCATTTCTCGTTTTCATGTCTAAGAATGAAGCATAGTAATCACCCAAGATTTGATCCTGCGTTCCTTTGGCAGCATTCGAACTTTTTGCTTTTTCCAAGATTTTGGTCAATTTCACTTTGTTCGACTTGTCCAATTCATTGAAACTTCCCCAACGTGATTCAGATGCAGGAACCGGATTCTTTTTCACCCAATTTTCGTTCGAGAATAAAAAGAAATCGTCCTGAGGTTTCACAGTGCTACTCATGTAATCTGTATGAATAGTTGTGTACTTTCCAGAATCGGCTGTACTATTAGTTGAACCGCAACTTGACAAGAGTACAAGAGCTGAACCACAATACATTAAGTGTTGAATTTTCATTGTTATGCTTTTATTTTGTTTAACATTTCTACGTGTGGAATTCCATCTTCCAAATATTCTTTGCCAGTACTCACAAAGTCGTGTTGACCATAGTACTTTTCAAGGTGTTTTTGCGCCGACAATCGGATGGAAACAGTTCCATATTGTTGCGCTATAAAGTTTTTGCACTCTTTCATCAATGCATGTCCCAATTGCAGTCCACGGTAGTTTTCTCCAATTACAACACGACCAATCGCAACATCGTGTTCATACCCTAAACCAACAGGTAGAATGCGAGCGGTTGCAGCTATGTTATTTTTATCATCGCGACCAATGAGATGAAAGCACTGCTTGTCTTTACCATCTAATTCAGAATACGGGCAATTTTGTTCCACGACAAAAACATTGATTCTCAATTGAATCATATCATGAAATTCGTCAAGCGACAATTCACTATAATGTTTTATGTTCCAATGTATACTCATTCAAAAGACATTCAATAATTCAAATACTCGTTGTTCAATGATTCAAAATTTGCCAATCAAACTTTGAATCCCTTGAATTTTTGAATCTTTTAATTTTCCCTCAATCACGTTTGAATCACTCCAACATTATACGGTTTTTCCGCTTTCTTGTTGTTGGCCATTTGAATTCCCATCGAAATCACTTTACGTGTTTCAGCAGGATCTATAATGGCATCAATCCATATTCTACTTGCAGCATAATAAGGAGAGATTTGCTTATCGTATCTGTTTTTGATTGTATCAAACAATTCTTTTTCGCGTTCTGGTGTAATTTCTTCACCACGAGCTTTCAAAGATGCAACTTCAATTTGCAACAATACTTTTGCTGCTGCGGCTCCACCCATTACAGCAATTTCCGCAGTTGGCCAACCAACTATCAAACGAGGATCGTATGCTTTACCACACATTGCGTAGTTTCCTGCTCCATATGAATTCCCCATGATGATAGAGAACTTCGGTACGACAGAATTAGCCATGGCATTCACCATTTTCGCTCCATCTTTGATGATTCCACCGTGCTCACTTTTTGATCCAACCATGAATCCTGTCACATCCGTTAAGAATACCAATGGGATGTTTTTCTGATTGCAATTCATGATGAAACGAGCAGCTTTGTCAGCTGAATCTGAATAGATGACACCACCAAATTGCATTTCACCTTTACCGTTTTTGATGATTTCACGCTGATTGGCAACAATTCCAACCGCCCAACCATCTACGCGAGCATAAGCACACACAATTGATTTTCCGTAATCAGCTTTGTATTCTGTATAATCTGAATCATCTACCAGACGCTCAATGATGTCTCTTACTTCGTAAGGTTTTGAACGTTCAACTGGCATGATTTCATAGATCGACTTGATGTCGTGTTTTGGTGCTTTCGCTTCTTTCCTGTCGAAACCAGCGTTTTCAGCGTGACCAATTTTGTCCATCAAATCACGAATCGTTTTCAAACACTCTTCGTCATTCTCTGATTTGTAGTCACACACACCTGAAATTTCATTATGCGTTGTCGCTCCGCCAAGAGTTTCATTGTCGATTGTTTCTCCAATGGCAGCTTTTACCAAGTAAGAACCAGCCAAGAAAATTGTTCCTGTCTTGTTCACAATCAATGATTCATCTGACATAATAGGCAAGTAGGCACCACCGGCAACACAACTTCCCATCACTGCTGCAATTTGCACAATTCCCATTGAACTCATAACAGCATTGTTTCGAAAGATTCTTCCGAAATGCTCTTTATCTGGGAATATTTCATCTTGTAATGGAAGGTAAACTCCAGCACTATCTACCAAATAGATGATAGGCAAGTTGTTTTCCATTGCAATTTCTTGTGCTCTTAAGTTTTTCTTTCCTGTAATTGGAAACCAAGCTCCAGCTTTCACTGTAGCGTCATTGGCTACAACGATGCATTGTTTTCCACTAACGTATCCGATTACGACAACAACACCAGCAGCGGGGCAACCACCGTGTTCTTCGTACATTTCGAATCCTGCTAAAGCACCGATTTCAATGCGTTCCGTGTTAGGGTCTAACAATAAATCAATGCGTTCTCTTGCTGTTAGTTTTCCTTGCGCATGCAATTTTTCCATGCGTTTTTTTCCTCCGCCTTCGTAAATTTTAGCGAGAGTTCTTTCCAATGCACTAATTTTTAAGCGCATTTGGTCGTCATTCTGATTGACTTCAATTTGTTTTCGGGTAACTGCCATGTTTATTTTCGATTATGGATTCCAAATTTAGCAAATTCAAAATAAATAAAGCAGAGAATTAAAATAATTGGAAAAAATGAAATCGTTTTGCCTAGATTTGTGTTCTACAATCCTTGTTTATCAGGCAGAAAAAATTGAAATCGTCCTAATGATGAGCATGGTTTAAGATTGATTTTTGTCGCATGAGTCATACCCTAATTTCTTCACCTCTTCAAGGTTTTACGGATTACAGATTCCGCAATGCCCTTCAACGCCACTTTGGAGGAATCGATGTCTTTTATGCTCCTTATGTTCGCTTGAATGGAAAACTGGAAATTAAGCCTGTTTACGAACGCGATTTAAATCCGAAAAACAACCTCGATTGTACGGTCATTCCTCAAATAATGACAAATGATGCAGATGAATTTTTATTCGTTGCCGATTATGTGAAACAACTTGGCTACAAAGAACTCAACTGGAATTTGGGCTGTCCGTATCCAATGGTGACAAATCGTGGAATGGGCTCTGGATTGATTTGCAATGCACCAAAAATTGATGAAATTCTCGATCGCGTTCATGCGGAGTCTGATATCATTGTTTCGATGAAAATGAGAATGGGCTATGAGCATCCATTGGAAATTTTGGATGTTTTTCCCTTGCTTGAAAAGTATCCGATTAAAAACATTGGAATCCATGCGCGAATCGGAAAACAATTGTACAAAGGAGATGTTGATCTCGATTCTTTTCAACGTTGTTTAGAACATACCAACCATAAAATCTATTACAACGGCGACATTACTTCAGTGGAAGCGTTCAAAGAATTAGAAGCGCGTTTTCCGTCCATTGATCACTGGATGATTGGTCGTGGGTTAATTGCCGATCCATTTTTGCCATCAATGATTAAAGCGAACACAACGGATTATCCCAGCAATCGAATGGAATTGTTTTTAGCATTTCACAATGAATTATTGGAAGAATATGCGCAGCAATTGTCAGGAGATAAACACATTATTTTAAAGATGAGTCACCTGTGGGAATATTTCGAATTGGCCTTCGAAGAGTCTCAGCGCTTGATTAAGAAGATCAAAAAGACCAAGAAGTTGGAGGATTACCAAAATGCCGTTGCGACTTTTATTGCTGAAGAATCATTGATATATTAGTAGCATGAAAGTAACAGGGAAATTAATTGACATTCATCAAGAACGGATTTATTCCTGTGAAATAGAAGTGATCAATGGTAAAATTCATTCAATCAAGGAAGTAGATTTCATCGTTGATGATTGTTACATTCTACCGGGATTCATTGATGCGCATGTACACGTTGAAAGTTCAATGCTCATCCCAACAGAATTTGCACGATTAGCAGTAGTTCACGGTACCGTAGCCACAATTTCTGATCCACATGAAATAGGAAATGTGTTGGGAGTTAAAGGTGTTGAATACATGATTGAAAATGGGAAACAATCGCCTTTCAAATTCTATTTCGGAGCTCCTTCTTGCGTTCCTGCTACGTTGTTTGAAACTGCTGGAGCCATCATTGATGTCGATGATGTAGATTATCTGTTAGCAAAACCTGAAGTGAAGTACTTGGCAGAAATGATGAATTGGCCAGGGGTGATTCACCAAGATCCAACCGTAATGGCGAAACTAAAAGTTGCAGAGAAACATGGAAAACCAGTTGATGGTCACGCTCCTGGATTAACTGGACAACAAGCCATTGATTACATCGCTGCGGGAATTTATACAGATCATGAATGTTTCACTCGAGAAGAAGCATTGTGGAAGTTGCAACATGGCATGAAAGTCATTATTCGTGAAGGAAGTGCGGCAAAAAACTTTGAAGAACTCGTTGATTTAATCAATGATTATTCAGAAATGATGATGTTTTGTTCAGATGATAAGCATCCAGACGGATTGGTAGAAGGACATATCAATGAATTAGTGAAACGTGCATTGGCAAAAGGAATTGATTTGTTTAAAGTATTGAATGTTGCATGTAAAAATCCTGTGGAACATTACAATTTAGAAGTTGGATTATTGCGCGAAAATGATCCTGCTGACTTCATTGTAATTGATAATTTATCAGACTTCACCATTCTTTCAACCTTTATTGATGGTGTTAAATTAGCTGAGAATGGAACAACACTTTTGGAAAGCAAGGAAGCTGAAATTGTGAATAATTTTAACATTGAAGCAGTTCATTCGAAACAATTTGAGAAAAAAGCAACTGGAGAATTAATACCGGTCATTGAGGTGATTGACGGACAACTTGTTACGAACCGAATTGATGCTAATGTTATTGAAAAAGATGGCTTATTACATGCCGACCTAGATCAAGATATTTTAAAGATTGCAGTCGTGAATCGTTACCATGATGCGAAACCAGCTGTTGGATTTTGTCAAAATTTCGGCTTGAAATCGGGAGCAATTGCGTCATCGGTTGGACATGATTCGCATAATATTATTGTTGTTGGAGTAGATGATGCTTCGATTGCTCGAGCTGTGAACCTTATTATTGAGCAAAAAGGAGGGATTGCTGCAGTGTCAACCAATAAAGAAATGACAATAGGATTGCCCATTGCAGGATTAATGAAGAACGGCGACGGATACAAAATCGCAGAACAATACATTGAAATTGATGCGATGACAAAAGAAATGGGTTCAAAATTGATTTCACCCTTTATGTCGCTTTCGTTCATGGCATTGCTAGTAATTCCATCTTTGAAAATCAGTGATTTGGGTATGTTTGATGGTGTCAATTTTCAATTCATCGATTGATTCTTGAATCAGTGGAATATTCTTCCAAAGACAGATTTTATCACAATATTTCATCCGCCGTTAATGACTTTTATTTTAACTTTGCGCCATGCAAGATACTTTTAAGCATAAGGGAATGCGTCGACAGCTCATCGATGAGTTGCGTTCGAAAGGAATTTCGGATGAACGAATATTGGAAGCGTTCAATGCTGTTCCACGTCATTTTTTCTTGGATCTTGTGTTTGAACAACAAGCGTATTCCAATCAAGCATTTCAGATTGGAGCAGGACAAACAATTTCACATCCTTACACAGTCGCTTTTCAAACACATTTGTTAGAAGTTTCTAAAGGTGAAAAAATATTGGAAATTGGAACAGGTTCTGGTTTTCAAACCTGTATTTTGTGCGAACTAGGAGCGAAAGTATTTTCCATTGAACGTCAACGTGAACTGTTTATGAAAGCCAAGAAAATTGTTGAAGTGTTCAATTTCAATCCTCGTATTTCTTATGGCGACGGTTACAAAGGTTTACCAAGTTTTGCACCTTTCGACAAAATCATCATTACGTGTGGCGCACCAGATGTTCCAGCGGCATTGGTCGATCAATTAAAAGTAGGTGGAATCATGGTTATTCCAGTTGGAGAAGGAAAGGATCAAGTGATGTTGAAAATCAAAAAGTTGGAAGATGGGGAAGTGGATATCCAAGAATTTGGGACGTTCAGCTTCGTTCCAATGTTAGAAAACAAAGTGAAATAAGGTCAATTTTCTAAAATTTCGTAAGCTTTCTGAATTTCTAAAAAGCGTTCATGAGCCATTTTTTTTTGAATTTCAGTTCCATTTGAAAACTTGTCGGGATGGTGTTCTTTGACCAATCTTCGGTAGGCTTTTTTAATCACGTCAGCACTATCCGTTATATTTACTCCAAGAATTTTGCAAGCTAAACTTTTAGCGGACTCTCTGCGATAATTGGATTGAGTATTTGCCTGTTTGCGTTCTCTTTCTCGTCTTCGCTCTTCTTGCTGCATGTGTATGTGCATCATTCGGTCAAACTCAACAATTGGCAATTTTAATAAATTGTGAAAATGTTTGATTGTTGTGTATTCATGACCGTTCAGTTCGCCATCCAACACAGCCAAATCAATCATCAATTGAACAATGTTAAGCTTTGCTTGATCGCTCAAGTTATGTTTGTTAAACCAATGAGCAATTTCTTCAATTTTTAATGGATATTTATATGAATCACGTAATGAATCAGTGAAATTGTAGTTCTCCATGGTGAAGTAACGTGCAAAATAATCGTATAAAAATTGACGTTTTTGAAGTACATCGCGAAAATCTTTTCTGATGATGACTCCAGCCAATGCTATGATGATTTCCATTTCATTGTCACGATCGTATCCAAAGCTTGGTGGAATCTTCCCTTTTCGCCAATAACGATCAGTTCTTGCCGATACTATAAACAGAATTATTCCTAGGAAGAAAGTTGCAAAAACAATAAGTGTGACTGGGATCTCCGGCTCTTTATTCATGCGCAATAGTAGCAAAAAATTCTAAAATCTTCTCAAATCGCTTGAATGAAATTCCCATTCAGGAGTCAACAAAGTTCCTTCTTGTACATCAAACCAAGGGGATTTATTGTTGGATGGATTCCACACTATTTGCGTTTCTTGAGCAGGCATATAACTTTGTGCTAAGAGCATTTTTTTCTTGCCTTCTTGATCTTCACAAATATTTACAACAATAACTGCATGACCATAAGGATTGCCTGATTGAATGAATACATCACCAATTTGAATATCATGAATGGAGTTCACTGGATGAAGTTCCTTTTTTAAACTACCCGTATTGGCATAACTGAAAATATATTTCATGTATTTTCGAAAATTCTGATAGCTGTAATTTCCTTTGGCGTACTCTTTGAAGTAACGAGGTTTACCGTCAGATAGAAAGTTGAAATGAATGTCTGAATAGTTCTTTTGCGCATATAAATATTCACCACGCAATCGCATTACGGCATCTGCACATTGCTGTAAATCAACAGCATCAATCTCTTGATCTACGACAGCGCAATAAACATGGCGATTGGTTTTTTCCTTTCCATTGAAATAGAGTACAGGTGAACCTGCTGGTTTCAACGGTAAGTTTCTGAGATAAAAGCCAAATGATTCTGGTGAAATGGATGTTTCTTTGAAGCCGACTGGAGGAAGAATTCGTGTGGAAATTGTTGTTCCTGTGTCGACGAAAATTGAAGCGGAAACTTCATTGCTTGTTTCCTGATTGTTGGAAGATTCTAGTTGGGCAGAACATGATCCATGTCCTGCCACAATTGCTAAACTAGAAATAAAAACTACAATACTTCTCATTGTTACTTTTGTTCATAATGGATTAGAATCAAAAAGTAACACGAATTATTGAGTTTTTCTACATTTTATTTTGATAAATCACATTTTGATTCATATGTGTCTTGACCATCTTGTTGTGTGATTGTCGCTTCATTACATGCTGCAGTTGCTTGTGTTTTGTTAGCACCTTCAATTTTGTAATTGTATGTGTTTGCATATGGATGAGCTTCATCAATGCCATCAAAATTAGAATCGTAATAGTTAATACCTGATTCAGAACAAGTGCAAGAGTAATCTTTTTTACAAGATACTAAAGCGATGCATCCTAATGCTACGGCGAAAATTGATTTTTTCATAAGATCTTTGTTAAAGGGTTTAATTATTTACTTAATTCACATTTTGTTTTGTACGAATCACTACCATCAGTGAAGGTAATTGTAGCTTCGTTACATGCAGCTTGCGCTTCTGTTTTTGTTGCTCCCTCAACCTTGTAGTTGTACGTGTAGACATCAGTTTCTCCATCATAAGTGTCAGTGTCTGTACAAGAACATGAATAATCTTTAGTACAAGAAACTAACGCCAAACTCACTAATGTAAAAGCAAAAATTGATTTTTTCATTTTATTTTTATTAAATAGGTTATTACGCTTCAAAAGTAGAAGATAATTAGTCATCTTCCAAAATTTAATTGTGATAGGTTTTAAAAATTCCAATGAGCTTATCGGGAGGAATCAATTTGTTGGTATAATTGTGCATGATTGTCAGCACTTCATTAATTGCTAAAGGATGTAATCCCATGCGAATCCCCAAATCCTTGATGTAAATCAATTCTTTTTCATCAATTTCTAAATCCACATTCATTAATAAAACCAATCGTTGAAATTGAACAATTCGGTCGAATTCCAATTTTGGAGGATTGAACTCAATGTATTCTTCAAACAAATCTCTGAATTCATCCTTCGTAACTCCCAATTGAGAAGCAATTGCCAATAAAAATTGAAATTCAACATCTCGAATTGAATGATCGGCTTTAGCCATCTTAATGAGTTCAGATAACAAGCTTTTTTTTTCGTTTTTTTCGTTTTCGTTCATGTGTTAGTTTATGGATGCTATAAAAGTGTGTGTTTTTTCGCAAACTTGATGCAATGCTAAGGGCAATGTTGGTTCGTTCCATGGATGACTAGAGTCAAATGTATGATTGGTGTCAGGAATTGCTATAAGTTCAATGCCTGTTAATCGACTAATCGTTTTTCCTTCTTCTATAGATACAGAAGTGTCATTTTCTCCATGAATTAAACACAAAGGTTTTGAGATTCGTTTGCATTGATTTTCGATAGAAAGCAAGTCGCGATTCGATTCAAACTCTTCGTAAGCAGAATAGGAGTGTGGCATTTCTTGGTGTGTTCGTCCATTTTTAACGAAATAAACTCCATTTTTCTTCCATGCCTCCAATTCATCGCCTGTTTTCATTCTTCCTTCAATGCTTGCAATTGCGGCCCAAGTTGTCATGCTTTTCACTCGTGAATGGGAATGCATTAAAAGTGCAATTCCTCCGCCACGAGAATGGCCGATTAAATGTACCTCCTCAATGCCAAAGTTGCTGTTCAGGTGTTGAATCATGGAGCAACAATCTTCGTATTCGCGCAAGTATGAATTTTCGGAAAAACGTGTTAAATCGACAAATTCAGTGGTGTTTTCCACTGTTGTTCCGCCATGTGTGATGTTGTATTTACAAAAGTTGAAACCGCTTTCAGTGAAGTGTTTTTGAACCAAATTCCAACAACCCCAATCTTTGAATCCCATGTAACCATGCATGAATATAACAAGGGATTTAGAAGAAGTATCAACAATTTGAATGTCGTAAAGTCCTGATTTTTCATGTGAACCAGTGTATGTCTGATTTATCAAATTAATTTCGTTCATAAGTCAAATGTATAAAAATGCTACATACCTTTTAAATTAAGTATATTTGAGATTCCAAAATAATTCGAATGAAAACAGGTGCATTTATCGTTCTACTACTAATGATCTTCGGATGTAGTTCTGGTTTTGGAAATAAATTGAAGAGTGAACAACTCGATGTGTATTACGATGAAAGTGAATTGGCCAATTTAGCTGATTCTTTAGGGAGTTTTTGGACGAAAAATGAACTAATTGGTGATCGTAAACAATCCATAAAAATTAAAAAATCCGCAAAGAGATTTCAAGTGTTAATCATTCAATCGGAAGAATTCAAATCAGAGAAATTGGACCCAATTGAATTAGCATTACTACAAGAATTAAGAGCAGATTTGCAAGAAATGGTATTTAATAAAAAGCCAACTTCAATCGTTATTTGTAACGATGAATTTGAATCATTAATAGAAATTAAAGAATGAAAATTTCAGCATCCATTTATAGCGATAAGAATCGTCCATTACAAGAGGTTATTGCAGATTTAGTCGATCATCAAGTTGATTTATTGCATGTAGATTGTAATGATGATGTATCTGTTTTCGATGATATTGCTGCCATACGAACTTGGTGTGATTTGCCGATCGATTTGCATATCATAACAGAAGATCCAACAAAGTATTACGATTTATTGCGACAAAATCCTGTGGAATATGTCACATTTCAATACGAAGATTTAAAACAACCATTGGAAATTCCAGCGGATATTACTGGAAAAAAGGGTTTGGCAGTAATTACGCCAACAGATGTTGCGGTTTTTTCTGATTATGAGAATTTTGATTTTATCCTCATTATGGCGACAATTCCAGGACAAAGCGGTGGTGTTTTTGATAAAGTCAATTTTGATAAAATCAGAACATTTAGAAAACAGTTTCCAACGAAATCCATCCATGTTGATGGTGGTGTGAACGGCGAAGTTTCCTTTATTTTAAGAAACATGGGAGTAACATCGTCTGTTTCTGGCTCCTATTTGTTTAAAGGACCAAGTATCGGTCATGCTTTGATGAATTTGACAAAAAGAAGCATCGAATCTACTTATAAAGTCGAAGATTTTATGACACCTTTGACTGAATGTCCGGTTGTGAAACAAAACAATTTATCCATTTCCACTTCCTTAATAGCGATTGAAGAGGGAAATCTTGGATTTTGTGTTGTAGTTGATGATGAAAACAATTTTGTTGGTTTAATTTCAAATGCCGACATCAGAAAAGGATTAATCAAGCATTTATCTGATATGAATGCACTGAAAGCGGAAGAAATTATCAATAAAAACCCAATAAAAATTGAAGGGGAAAGTACTGTGTTTGAATTGCTTCAAATAGTAAAAAAATGCCCTTTTCCAGTTTCGTACCTTCCGGTTGTGAAAAAAAGCGGTAAAATGCTCGGAATTGTTAACTTTGCAAACTTGATTAAAGGAGAATTATGATTATTCAATTAAAAGATACTGTAACTACTACTGAGGCTCAATCTATAGCAGATAAATTACAAGCATTTAGTATTGTTTCAGAAGGAAAGAAGACCTTGATCACAGGTTCTGGATTGAAAGAGGTTCCAGCAGAATTTCATGCTTCGGTTGATCAATTCTGGAGTTTTGACTCTGATATTCAATTGGCTTCAAAGACTTACAAAGCAAATAAACGCAGTGTAAAAATTGGTGGAATTGAAATCGGTGGGGACACAAAAAATACTGTTTTAATTGGTGGACCTTGCTCTGTTGAGTCAGAAGAACAAATCCGTTCATCTGCTGAATTATTGAAAGAATTGGGGTTGACAACTTTGCGAGGCGGTTGCTACAAACCTAGAACTAGTCCGTATTCTTTTCAGGGATTGGGCTTAGAAGGATTGAAGTTATTAGCGAAAATGCGTGAAGAATACGGTTTGAATGTCATTACAGAAGTACGTGATGCAACACAAATTGATGAAGTGATTGAATATACTGATGTAATTCAGGTTGGAGCCAAAGCAATGTACGATCAAGGAATTTTACGTGCTTGTGCTAAAACCAATAAACCTGTGTTAATCAAACGTGGATTTGGAACTACCTTGCAAGAATTTGTTCAGGCAGCTGAGTTTGTTCTGTCAGGGGGAAATGAAAATGTGATTTTGTGTGAACGTGGATTGCGCACGTTTGAAACAAAAACACGTTTTACATTGGATTTATGTGGAGTTGCTTGGTTGCAAGAATACACAAATCTTCCAATCGTTTTAGATCCGTCGCACGCGATGGGTTATGCATACGGTGTTCCTGGTTTGTCAAAAGCGTGTGTCGCAATGGGAATTGATGGATTGCTGATTGAAGCTCATCCAAACCCAAAAGTGGCGAAATCAGATGCTTCACAGCAATTGAATTACGCTGAGTTTACACAATTGTTGAATGAATTGAAACCTGTTGCTCAGGCAGTAGGATACAAAATGATATAAGTGTATTTAGAAGAAAACATAAAAGGACTTTGTTCACGAAATGGACTCGACTTTGTTGGATTTTTATCTGACATGGATGTGGAACATGTCAATGAATTATCATTGTTTGATTTACAAGCTATTTGTGAAGAATATGGTCACGATTTGTATACATTATTGTTCAAACCATTGATGAAAACACATCATATGGCAACCAAATTGGAGAAGATTAAATTATTGATCTTGGACGTAGATGGTGTGATGACTGATGGCGGAATGTATTTCATGGACAATGGTGATCAGATTAAAAAGTTCAACACCAAAGATGGAATGGCCATTATGCATTTGACATCAAATCAATTTCATGTTGCCATTATTTCATCTGGATTTAAAGCTGACATCGTAGAAGCGCGTGCAAAAATGTTGAACATTCAGCATTGTTTTGTCACAAGAGAAAAGAAAATTGATGTATTGAAGCAATTGTTGACAGAATTAAACCTTGAAATGGAGAATGTAGCCATGATTGGTGATGACATCAACGATGCCGAAGTAATGCGAAATATAGGAATTGCTGCTTGTCCTTCAAATGCAGTACAGTCGATCAAAGAATGTTGCCACATCATACTTGAAGCCAAAGGTGGAGAAGGATGTGTACGTGAGTTCATTGATGGATATTTATTAAAAGAACCTTTACGTAGATAAACGATTAGAATGGAGAGTATTAAAATAGGGATCCTTAGGGAAGGAAAGGTGCCACCAGATAAACGAGTACCTTTAACGCCTAGTCAATGTGTGAAGGTAGAGAAAATTTATCCGAGCGTAAAAATCATTGTACAATCCAGTGAAGTACGTAAATTCAAGGATGAAGAGTACGAGAATGTTGGCATTACAGTTCAAAAGGATATTTCTGAATGCGATATATTCATGGGAGTGAAAGAGGTGAACGTCGAGGATTTAGTTCCGAATAAGAAATTCATGTTTTTCTCACATACTTTCAAGCAACAGCCTTACAATCGTAATTTGTTGAAAGCAATTTTGGATAAAAAAATCCAGCTAATTGATTACGAGATATTGAAGGACAAAAACAACAAGCGATTGATTGGTTTTGGCCGATATGCTGGAATTGTTGGGTGTTACAACGCTTTTAGAACTTTTGGAATTAAACACAATCTGTATACTTTAAAAGCTGCGAATGAGTGTGCTGACAGAAAAGAAGTTGAACAAGAATTACGCAAGGTTGAATTGCCAGCCGATACGAAAATTGTATTAACAGGTTTTGGTCGTGTTGGACATGGTGCAAGAGAAATCATCGATTTATTGCCAATCATGGAAGTAAGTCCGAGTGAATTTTTGAACACGAAATTTGATGAGCCAGTTTATACACAATTAGAAGCGGAAGATTATTTTGCACCTAAAAACGGTCAACCGTATAATAAAACTGAGTTTTATGCTCAACCGGAATTGTACAAGTCAGTTTTTCACAAATATGCTCACGAGGCAAATATGTACATTCCTTGTCATTTTTGGAACAGTAAAGCTCCGTTGATCTTGACGCGTGAGGAACTGAAATCTGAAAAATGTAAAATTAGTGTGGTAGCAGATATTTCATGCGACATTGACGGACCGATTGGATGTACAATTCGTTCAAGTAAAATTAGTGATCCGGTATATGGGTATAATCCTATAACAGAATCAGAAGATGATTACATGAAACCTGGAGTCATTGCTGTTATGGCAGTTGATAACTTGCCTTGTGAATTACCGTTGGATGCTTCTGAGGATTTTGGAAATGAATTAATTAAGCATATCTTTCCCGTTTTATTGAAAAAAGATCCAGATAACGTAATCGGTAGAGGAAGTGAAACTGATTTGAATGGAAATTTAACCGAAGCATATCAGTACTTACAGTCATATGTGGAAGGAGAACCAGTAAAATAAAAGGATGTTAGCAAAGGGAGACAAAAAAATCATTCGAGGTTGGGTGTTCTATGATTGGGCCAACTCAGTATACAATCTCGTGATTTCTTCTGCTATTTTCCCCATTTTTTACGACAATGTTACAACTGCTAAGTTTCTTGAGACATACAACGAGAAACATGGACTTTCATTGACTGAATTACCAAAAGGTGTAGATGTAACTGTGAATTTCTTTGGGACAGAATTGTCTTCTTCAGTTTTAATGTCTTTTGTACTTTCAGCGTCCTTTTTACTCGTTTCATTTTTGTCTCCAATGTTATCTGGTGTCGCAGATTTTTCAGGAAACAAGAAACGTTTCATGCAGTTTTTCTGTTACTTAGGAGCGTTGTCGTGTATTTCATTGTACTGGTTTGACCCATCGCACATGGAGCTCGGAATGTTGTCAATATTCTTAGCAAGTATTGGTTTTTGGAATAGTTTGGTTTTTTACAATGCTTATTTACCGGAGATTGCTGAACCGAAAGATCATGATAAAATTTCAGCGCGTGGATTTTCCATGGGGTATTTTGGTAGCATGATTCTATTGGTCATTTGTTTGGCACTTATTATGGGAATTGGAGGACATATGACAAAATGGTGCTTTGTTTTAGTTGGTTTATGGTGGATCGGATTCAGTCAGATAACCTACAAAGTACTTCCGCACAATGTCTATGATAAACCAAAAGTAAAAGGCGTTTTGTGGAAGGGATTTGCCGAGTTGAAATTGGTGTTCAAAGAGTTTAAGGGAATTAAGCGACTACGTCGTTATTTAACAGCGTTCTTCTTTTTCAATACTGGAGTACAAACGGTTATGCTAATGGCAGTTTTATATGCTAAACGTGAGATATTCGTTGGTGAATACGCTGAAGAAGGTCAAACGGGATTAATTATTGCCATTCTTTTGATTCAAATTCTAGGTGCTGCAGGAGCATTTATTTTATCGCGTTTGTCAGAAAAAATAGGAAATTTAAAGTCATTGATTATTGTTGTTGCTTTCTGGGTTCCTTTATGCGTAATGGCTTACTTCATTAAAATCCCAACTATGTTCTATTTGCTTGCTTCAGGAGTTGGACTAGTAATGGGTGGAGTACAAGCGCTTTCTCGTTCAACATACTCTAAATTTCTGCCTGAAACTACAGATCATGCATCCTATTTTTCGTTTTATGATGTAACGGAGAAAATTGGAATCGTTCTTGGGACATTCTTCTTCGGATTCATGGAATACATTACTGGCGATATTCGCTCATCAATACTTTCTGTCGTTTTCTTCTTTACAGTTGGATTGATTCTATTATTTTTCGTGCCCGCGAAATCAGAATTGGTACAAGAGGCTTAAGATCTTGGATAATTTATTCGTTTTTTTCTTGATTATTGAATCTAATTTTTTCTTTTCTCGCAGGGCTGCGCGGACAAAATAGGACTTTGTAGGTATTTTGAGTTTCGCAGAGAAAAAGTCTAACACTTTGCATAATTTAACCGAAATCTGAAATCGATTTTCTATATATAGTCTTTTGTTCTAGAGCTAGATAAAGCATAAGCTATTGAAGACTTTATGTTAATGAAAGGAGCGGTCTACTATTTTTTTTTGTTTTTCTGCTGTTCTCTGCATTATACTCTGCGAGACTCTACGAGAAATTTTGCTTCTATATTCCAAATCCCAATCGATTTACAGAATCTAGTTTTTTGTCCTAAGTTCTCTTCTAAATCGTTATTGTTAGAAAAAAACCAATCCATCATCCACAATCCAACATCTAAAATCCATACCTTTGCACCTTAATTCCACAACATGCAGATATTAGACGGTAAAAAGACAGCAAAAGAGATCAAGTTAGAACTTGCAGAAGCAGTTAAACAGCGTAAAATTGACGGTAGAAAAATTCCACATTTAGCAGCAGTATTAGTTGGAAATGATGGAGGCTCAATGACTTATGTTGCCGCAAAAGTAAAAGCATGTGAAGAAATTGGATTCGAAAGCACCTTGATTCGCTATGATGCGAGTGTTCCTGAAGATATCTTGTTAGAAAAAGTGCAGTCTTTGAATGAAGATCGAAGCATCGATGGGTTTATTGTTCAGTTGCCATTACCTGCTCATATTGACGAACTTAAAGTAACACAAGCCATTGACCCGAAGAAAGATGTAGATGGATTTCATCCAACGAATCTTGGAAATATGGTGTTAAATCTCCCAGGTTTTTTGCCTGCAACACCAGCCGGAATCATTGAATTAATCAAACGTAATGGAATTGATACGGAAGGTAAAAACTGCGTTGTTATTGGTAGAAGTAACATTGTTGGAACGCCATTAAGCATTATGTTGGCTAGAAACACAAATCCAGGAAACTGTACAGTAACATTGACACATAGTCGCACGAAAAATTTGAATGAAATTTGTGCAAATGCCGACATTCTAATTTCAGCTATTGGACAGCCAGGATTTGTGACAGAAAAAATGGTCAAAGAAGGAGCTGTTGTGATTGATGTTGGAACAACTCGAGTGGATGACTTATCGAGAGAACGTGGATGGAGATTACGTGGAGATGTTGATTATGATAATGTTGCGCCAAAATGTTCTTTCATTACACCAGTGCCAGGTGGAGTAGGACCAATGACAATTGCTTCGTTGATGATCAATACGTTGAGAGCAATGGAATTGAAAGGGAAGTAATCAGTAAAAAAAGTCTGTAAAGATTCTGACGTCAATGGTTCACACTATTCGTTTTAGTGAACCAAAATACAATTTTAATCTTTGTGCCTTATCTGATGGATGAATCCTTGAGTCTTTGAATTTTCAAATCTTCAAATTGTTAAATCATTGAACCATTGAATCATTGAATCATTGAATCTTTGAATCATTGAATCTTTGAATCTTTGAATCTTAGATTCGTTGAATCTTTGAATCATTGAATCTTTGAATCTTCGAATCCTCAAGTCTCCCTAAAGTCTTTCCAATGGAGTTTTAACTCCGTCAACCAACGAATAACACGCCAATTTATCTTTGAAAACTGAAGCTTTGAAAACAGAAGTATTCAATAGCATGCGCACACATTCCTGAATTCCTTCTACGATAGATGGATGAGGATGAATCAATTCTGATAATACTTCAATCGGCATGTTGAGCTTGATTAGTAACCCAACTGCCTGAATGGCTGAGGAAGCATGTTCTCCAACAACACGCATTCCGAGAATGTTCATTTCATCGTCATTTGTTACAATGATCTTAAAGAATCCTTGGGTTTTTCGCATCGCTATGGCACGTGCAATGACTGAGAAGTCAATTTTTACAACTTTTACAGGGATATTTTGCTCAATACACTGTTGCTCATTCAGACCTACAGCAGCAACTTCAGGTTGTAAGAACATTATGGTGCAGACATTGTCATAACTTAATCGAGTTTGTTTCTTTCCAAACATTTTCTCTACGGCATGTCGCGCTTCAATTTCACCCATGTTTACTAGTGCAATGCGACCGGAAGCGTCACCAACTGCATAAATGTTCGGGATATTCGTTTGGGTATCATCATCACCAATGTGTATTCCTCTTTTCGACATTAGTACACCTGCATTTTCAATTTGAAGTGATTCAATATTGGGTGTTCTACCAACAGAAAGCAAGGCTTTTTCTACTTGAATGACTTCTTTTGTTCCGTCTGGATAACTCAATTCGTATTCAACTTGTCCATTGATTTCTTCAATCCGTTCCAAGTTTGCGCTGTGATGAATCGTTACTCCTTTGCTTTCAAGGTTTCCAGCAACAAGTGTAGAAATATCTTCATCTTCAAAAGGCAAAATTCGATCCTGACGATCAATGAGATATACCTTGGTTTTTCCAAAATTGGCAAATATAGTAGCGTATTCACAACCAATTACGCCAGCTCCAATGATGACCAAACTTTTCGGATAGTCCGAGATAGAATCTATTCCGTCACTGGTAAGAATGCTGGTTTCATTGACATTGTAACTGTCAATTTTACGAGGACGACTACCTGTCGATATGACAATATTTTCACCCCAGATGATTTTCTCAGCACCTTCGTGTACAATTTTAATTTCGTTTTTTGAGACAAAAGAACCCGATCCACGCTCATAATGAAGCAATTGGTTCATCGTTTCTGTCTGCAATAGTTTTATGTGACAAGAATATTGAAATTTACGCTCAAAAATGGCCTCATTCAACGTCTTTTTGATTTCTTCCCATGAAATTTCATAGGGTTTGCGACCTTCCGTTGCCAAAGAATCATTGATACTTGCAACACGATTGGAAATTTCCCACAAGGTTTTAGATGAAAGTGCGCCATTATATACTCCAGCACCTCCAACTCGGTCTTTTTCAATTAAACAAACTTTTTTACCGTAATCAATTCCGCGCATTGCCGCAGCGTATCCTGCAGGTCCACCACCAATTACAATTAAATCAAATTTGTCCATAGCTTTTTTTAATTTGCATAAATGTAGTAAGAATGACTAAAATGAATACTTTTTTCAATTGAATTAATCCATTTCATTGAAAACTTTACTAATCCAAGTTCTATCTTTGTTGTAAAATATGGAAGTGTGAATTCAGAATACAAAAAATGGTTGACAGATTCTCTTGCGAATGCAGAGGAGCTGAATAAGCAATTCAAAACGTGGAAAAAGAAAAAGCCGAAGGACTTGGATCAACAATTTCATTCTGGTCACGAAAAAGCATTTGCTAAAATTGATTGCTTGCAATGCGCCAACTGCTGTAAAACGACAAGTCCCATTTTTAGAGATATTGATATCAAGCGAATTGCAAAATCTTTGCGACAAAAAGAAGCTGATTTTATTCGAAATTATTTGAGAATAGATGAAGACAATGATTATGTTTTAAAACAATCTCCTTGTACTTTTCTCAATGATGATAATACGTGTTCGATTTATGATGTCCGACCATTAGCATGCAGAGAGTATCCACATACCGATAGAAAGAACATGCATCAGATCTTAGAAATCACACAAAAAAACACAGAAATTTGTCCTGCTGTTGCAAAAATAACAATGGAAATAATTAAAAAAGCATAGGGACATCCAACTATTTTTTGATTAAATTCGTCTGTTACTGTGTGAAACTATATACAAAACGAATGAAATTCTCCAAATTTTTACTTTCAACTGCATTTGTTACTATCTCTTTAATCGGATTCTCTCAACGTGGAAAAAACCTCGATTATACTGTTCCAGCAACAAATACCGTAGTTAATACTTATACAACCTTAACGAATGGTACTTCTGGTTCTTCAACATTAACGGTTGCTTCCAACACTCTGACAGGAGCTGGATTTTCAACTCCTTTAGCTGCTGGTGATTTGATTCTTATCATTCAAATGCAAGATGCCGAAATGAACATTGACTGGTACGATGGTACATTTGGTGGCCAAACTCGACCATACGGTACAACACCCGCTAACTTTATGCAGTTTGGTCATCAGTTTGGTACAGTATTAAATTACCGAAATGCTGGAAAATATGAAATAAAAGAAGTACAATCTGTTTCTGGTGGAAATACTATTAATATTGCATGTGGATTGACAAATACGTATGCTGCTGCAGGACATCCACAAGTCGTTCGAATCCCTCGTTATAATAATTTGACTTTACCATCAAATACTTCAATTGTCCCAGTCGCATGGAATGGATCAACAGGTGGAATTGTAGCTGTGGAAGTGTTAGGGAATTTGACATTGAATGCGAATTCCTACATTGATGCGTCGGGTTATGGCTTCAGAGGAGGTGTGGTGGCCGGAACAAGTGTAACTGGTTCAGGATCTACGCATAGCAATGGTCCAGGGAATGGAAATGCACCTTTAGGTTGGAATCAAATCATCCAAGGTGGTGAAAAAGGAGAAGGAATTGGTTGTACTATTTCAGAATACGAGACAATTTACTATTCTCGATACGGACGTGGTGCCATGGCCAACGGTGGTGGTGGCGGTGGTTATCAAAACTCTGGTGGAGGAGGTGGAGCGAATATTGCTGCTGCTGGAACTCGCACTGGAAAAGGTATTCCCACTCCTGGTTATGCTGCTTATTGGAATTTAGAATTAGCAGGATTTGCATCAAGCACAAGTCCTGGTGGAGGACGAGGTGGATACTCTTTAGCTCAAAGCAATCCGAATCAAGTTACTACTGGACCAAATAATAATGCTTGGGGAGGTGATTTCCGAAAAGAAAATGGTGGATACGGTGGAGAAGGATTGGCTTATGACGCAACTCGCTTGTTTATGGGCGGTGGCGGAGGCGCTGGTGGACAAGATTCTGGTCAAGGTGGTTCTGGAGGCCGAGGAGGTGGAATATGCTATGTGGAAGTTTATGGAAATGTTATCGGAAGTGGAGCAATAAGATCCAATGGTCAAGCAGGATTTAATTCGAATCCAACTGGAACTAGCGGAGGTACTAGAGGAAATGATGGCGCCGGTGGAGCTGGAGCAGGTGGCTATATTTATGTTAGAAATATGAATGCCTTGCCATCAACAATTTCACTCATTGCCAATGGTGGTGACGGAGGAGATCAAGACTTACGATTACCGTTTTCTTTTTCAAATAACGAAATTGGTGGTCCAGGAGCTGGTGGAGCAGGTGGTGGAATTGCATTTACTTCTGGAAGTCCTGTGACATCTGTAGTTGGTGGTGTATCTGGTTTTTGCTTGCGAACGATTGGAGGAGGAAGTACAGTGAACAACCCTTGGATTGATAACTTTCCTCCAAATGGTGCAACAAACGGTGCCAATGGATTGTCTAATTTGCCGACGCAGATTTACAACATTATACCAATGAATGATACTATCTGTAATGGCGAAACACCAAACGTTTCAGTACAAGTGATTGGAACACAACCAGGTGGTTCAACGGTTTATTGGTTTACAACTCCTTATGGAAACTCAGCCGTTGCAGCTGGTACAAATCCAAATCCTGCGACTTATGGTGCGTTGAATGTGGCTGTTACAACAACTTTTTATGTTGGCATTTGTCCTGGGACATTTAGAGTTCCAGTTACTATCGTAGTTGGACAAAACCCTACCATTACTGGAACAGCTTCAATAGTTGATGCTACTTGTAATACGCAAGGTTCCATTAGTGGTTTAGGTGCATCCGGTGGTTTAGCTCCTTATCAGTTTTCATGGAATGGTACAACTTATCCAAACGGAAATTTGCCTAGCGCACCTTCTGGAAACTATACATTGACAGTTACAGATCAAAACGGTTGCTCTTCTCAAAGTGGACCACATACAATTAATGGAGTTGGAGGACCAACAATTTCGGGAACTCCTTCAATTACAAATGCTACTTGTACTGCAAATGGATCAATTTCGGGATTGACAGCGAGTGGAGGTGCAGGAACCCTTACATTTGAATGGAATTCTGTTGCAAGTCCTTCAGAGAATTTAAGCAATGCTCCAGCTGGCAATTATACGCTTGTCGTAACTGATGGTAATGGCTGTACTGCATCTTCTGGACCGCATACCATTGGAACAACTCCTGGACCAACTGTAGCTGGTACACCAACAATTTCTGATGCGACGTGTACAACTGGAGGATCTATTACAGGATTGTCTGGAACTGGAGGAGTTGGACCATATACCTATGAATGGAATGGAAATGCAGGTTCTGCAAATTTATCGGGAGCAGCAGCTGGAAATTATACATTAGTGATTACGGATAACAATGGTTGTACCGTTTCATCTGGACCACACACAATTGGAACAACACCTGGGCCAACAGTTACGGGAACTGCGAATATTACAGACGCTACCTGTACTGCTGATGGATCAATTTCAGGTTTATCCGGAACTGGAGGAGTTGGACCTTATACGTATGAATGGAATGGAGTTGTAGGATCTGCCACAGTTTCTGGACCAGCAGGGAATTATACATTAATTATAACAGATAATAACGGATGTACCGTTTCATCTGGACCACATACAATTGGTACGACACCTGGACCTTCAATTGGAGGTACAGCAAACATTACAGATGCAACATGTACAACAGGTGGTTCAATTACTGGATTAACGATTAATGGTGGAGTTGGGCCATTTGGCTATGCGTGGAACGCAACTGTTACACCAACACAAAATTTATCGAATGCAACGGCTGGAAGTTATACTTTAACGGTCTTAGATGCAAATGGCTGTACAGCAACTTCAGGACCTTACACAATCAATTTAGTTGGCGGTCCAGTGGTTGATGAATCAGCAATGGTTATTACGAATGAATCTTGTGGAAATGGGAATGGATCAATTGTTGGATTATCTGTTTCTGGAGGAACACCAGGATATACGTATGAATGGAATGGAGTGGCATCAGCTGGTATTAATTTATCAAATGCAATTGCAGGAAATTACACTTTGGAAGTAACAGATGCTGCAGGTTGTACAACAACTTCAGGACCTCATACAATTACAAATATTCCTGCTCCAACAATTGATGAATCAGCAGTTGTAATCTCTGACGAATCGTGTAACGGAAGTTTTGGTTCGATTACTGGATTAAGTGTTTCAGGAAGCAATTTGGTGTATTCATGGACGAACAATGGCGGAAATCAAGTGAATGCAACTAATTTATCACAAGGAAGTTATACATTGACTGTAACGGATCAAGTAACGGGATGTACCGCGCAAAGTGGACCTCATGTTGTTGGCTTCCAAAATGGTCCAACAGTTTCTTCCGTGAATGCAGTGGTAACAGATGCAAGCTGCAACGGAACTTTAGGTTCAATCATTGGTATTAGCGCTTCTGGAACAGGTGGCTTAACCTATTCTTGGAGTAATTCTTCTGTTAATTCATTGAACGCTACAGGTTTGTCGGCTGGAACATATACTTTGACAGTAACAGATGACGCTTCTGGTTGTACTGCTCAAGCTGGACCGTTTACAGTGAATTACATTGCAGGACCAACAGCTAACTTTACATATTCACCAATGGATCCAAATACGGATGAATTAGTTACTTTCACGGATGCATCAACAGGAACAATTGTTGGTTGGAACTGGAACATCGATACAATGTCATCTTCTAATCAAGATGAAACATATACGTTTGTAAATGAGGGTGTTTATACAGTGACTTTGACTGTTGTGGATCAAAATGGATGTTCGGATGACATGACAGTTGTGTTAGAAATTTTGGGAGAATTAGTGATTCCAAATGTCATTACGCCAAACGCGGATGGTACAAATGATTATTTTGTTCTAGCTGGATTAAAACCTAATACATCAGTGACTATATTAAACCGTTGGGGCAATGAAATCTTTAGTTCGTCGAGCTATATGAATGAATGGAATGGCCAAGATAAATCTGGAAATTTTGTCAACGAAGGAGTTTATACGTATATCATAAACCTACCCGATGGTAGTCAGAAACAGGGGTTTGTTCATGTAGTGCGCAATAATTAACCGGATTTTAATACATTGATGCATTAATGAATTCTATGGTAGAATCGGAGAATAACACTATTGTCACAGAAATAAATACCATTTTCAATTCGTATGCAAAAGAATATACGGATGAATTGGGTTATTCAATTGTGGTGAATCATTTAGGTGTGTTTACACATGATTTGATCAATAGTTTATCTGTTGGCATGGAAGATTCTATGGCTACCTATGGTGATAAAAAGCACATCATTAAGAGAATGTTTAGTATTCTGGTTGAAGGATTGCAAAATATTCGCATTCACGGTGGTACAGATGAAAATGGTGAGCAGTTGGCTTTTTTGTTAGTGGCAAAAAGTAAGGAACGCTATAAAATACTACTTGGCAACATCGCTGAAAAAGAAGATCGATCAACGCTAAAAGCATATCTCGGTAACATAAATAGTCATGATGAGAAAGAATTGAAAGCACTGTACTTAAAAGTATTAGCA